>Ga0070741_10000161_pt1 | contig 252519 bp, 228 predicted proteins | sample Coa_R1_4_FD_66440 | JGI IMG/M metagenome (GOLD analysis project Ga0070741, IMG submission 66440) | Surface soil microbial communities from Centralia Pennsylvania, which are recovering from an underground coalmine fire - Coalmine... | ecosystem: Environmental > Terrestrial > Soil >... | reverse complement strand
AGGAGCCACGTTCGAAGGAGAAACGGCCGAAGGAGCCACGTTCGAAGGAGAAACGGCCGAAGGAGCCACGTTCGAAGGAGCGAGGGTCGACGTTTTCGCCGGTGTCGTCTCCTGCGTGGCATGGCCATACCACCCGAGTCCGATCAGGACGACGAGCGCACCGGCTCCCATGGCGGCGCCGATGGCGCGGGCGCCGATCATTCGCGCGCCGATCCAATCGCGCATGCCGCGGGCAATGCCGAACGGCGAAAAGCGGTTTGCACGGCCTAAGATGGGGATCCGTTCGGCCAGGGCCTGCTCGGTGGCGAGCGGCACCTGGAACGGTTTCCTTCCCAGCGTGAGCAGGTCCTTCAGGCGCAGGTGCTCTTCGAGCAGCGCCCGTTTTTCGGGGTTCGCCGCGAGCGTTTCGAGCAGTTCCGCGCTCTCACGCTCGCCGAGCGAGCCGTCCAGATATTCCAGAATTTTATCTTCCACGATCATAAACTTCTCCGTTCCAAATGCAGGTTCATCCGAACATCGGCGATAGCAACTCGCGCATTCGCTGTTTTGCCCGATAGATCCGGACCTTCGTCATGCCGAGCGTCGTGCCCGTCATTTCCGCAATCTCCCGGTAGGTAAATCCATCGAATTCGCGAAGGATAAAAGGTTCTCGAAACTCGACGGGCAGCGTGGCAAGCGCTTCCTCGAGCTTTCGGCGAAGAAAATGCTGCTCTTCGTCGTATTCCGGCGCGAGGCTCCGGTCGATCGAGACGAGTGTCTCCTGGCTGTCGAGCGATTCGGTCGGCCGTTCGTTCCGGATCGTATTCAGGCACAGGTTCCGCGCGATCATATAGATCCAGCCGACGACATTCGTTCCTTCCCGGAACTGCGACGATTTCTCAAAGGCCTTGATAAAGACCTCCTGAAATACGTCGCTTGCCTTGTCGCGATCGCCCGCCATCATGCGCAGGCAATAGGTATAAATTTCGGCCTTGTGCCTCCGATATAACTCCGCAAAGGCCGCTTCGTCATGCCGCGCCCGGAACGCTTCGAGCAGCTCGACGTCCGCTAAACTCGCGAGCGTCGTTACCGCTCCGTCCTGCGGTCCACCCACCTGGGACACGACCGATTGCGGCGCCACGCCGGCCGCCGGTTCCGGCGGCCGCGAGCGCAACAAAGGAAGGGGCTCCGACCCGCTCGCAGGACCACCATCGCCATTCGAAGACAATGCGCGCCCGAGCCCGGGCGACATCGTCGTCGAATGCCGCTGCATCGTCCGCGGAGCGATCGTTCGCGAAGCCATTGCTGGAAAAACACACTTCAGCTACCGAAGTTACAGCTCCGACTATGAAAACGAGACCCTTCCGGGCGAGATATTTTTTGAGAGAGAAATTTTATGCAGTCTCGTCGCTGCCCGCGCACCGGAATTCAGGTCGCGTACTCAACGAATCTTCGAAATTTGCCCGAATTCTCAATTCAGCCGGAGAAATTTTTTGCGCGGGGATTATTTTTCATGAAGTCGATGAATTTATTCATGAATTTATGCAGGCGAGTTCCCGAAAATCCAAAAATGTCTATATTTCTTTTAAAGACTTTTTTGACCAGCCAAACACTCGCCTTCGGGCATCAACCTCTCGGCTTTTATAACCGCTTGCTTTCGTCCCCATTTTCGATTGCCCGGTTTTTGCTCCGAATCCTTTCGTTCATCGAATTACGTTTCTATTAGAAGGAGCAGACCAAGTGAAAGTTTTAATCACCGGCGGAGCCGGTTTTATCGCGTCGCATGTGGCCGACGCTTTTATCGAACGGGGCGCGGAGGTCGTCGTGATCGATAATTTAAGTTCGGGTTCGAAACAAAATCTTAATCCCAAAGCCGAGTTTATCGAGGGCGACATCACCGATGCTTCGCTCGTCCGGCGGATATTCCAGGAGCACAAGTTCGATATCGTGAACCATCATGCCGCCCAGTTGGACGTTCGAAAAAGCGTCCGCGACCCCGTCTTCGATTGCCAGCAAAATATTATCGGGTCGCTCAATTTGCTCGAAGCGGCACGCGAAGCGGGCGGCCTCAAACGTTTTATGTTCGCTTCGACCGGCGGCGCGATCTATGGGGAACAGGACTATTTTCCGGCCGATGAAAAACACCCGACGCGCCCGATTTCGCCCTATGGCGTCGCAAAGCGGAGCATCGAACTCTACCTCCATTATTACGAGCAGGAGCAGGGAATTCCGTATGTCGCATTTCGCTATACGAATGTCTACGGTCCGCGGCAAAGTCCGCATGGCGAGGCCGGCGTGGTCGCGATCTTTACCGAAAAGCTGCTCGATGGCGACCCGTGCGTGATCAACGGAGATGGGACCCAGACGCGCGATTATGTTTATGTCGGCGACGTGGCGCGGGCGCATATGCTGGCGCTCGACAAACTTCAGGGCTCCGATATCTTCAACATTTCGACGGCTACGGAAACCGATGTGAACGAAATTTTCGAGGTCCTGAGCCAGCTCACGACCAATGGCGAATCCCACGCCGAGCACGGCCCCGCTAAAACCGGGGAACAGCAACGCAGTGTTTGCAGCTTTGAACATGCGACCGACGTCCTGGGATGGGAGCCGGAGATGACGCTCATCGAAGGACTTCGCGAAACGGTGGACTTCTTTCAGCGTAAAGCCGTGGAGACGTGAACATTACGAAGTACGAATTGCGAATTACGAAGAGAGCATCCGGTCGGCGTCGCAATTTGTCTTTCGGTGTTCGTTTTTTCGTTCCCGTTCTCGCCGTGTTGTTGTTAGGCTCCTGTGCCTCGCAGCAGCCGCCGCCGGGCGGGCCGGTCGATTCGACGCGGCCCGCCATCGACTCCGTCCTGCCCCGGAACCGCTCGACGAACGTTCCCACCCATACCAAACTCTTTTTCCGGTTCGATCGGGACGTGGACCAGTCCTCGTTCATGACGGCGTTCTCGATCATGCCCTATATCAACGGGACCCCGAAGTATCGCTGGTCCGGGCACCGCGAAGTGACCGTCGAACTTCCGGAGCCGCTCCGCGATTCGACGACGTACACCGTCCAGCTTACCCGCGACCTGAAAACGATGCTCCGCTCGGGCGTTGGGAACCAGCTTTCCACGCCCTATTTCCTGACCTTTTCGACCGGCCCGTTCATCGATACCGGCTCGCTCTCGGGATTTTTGCTGACGCCGATCCACGCGCCGCCGATGAAGCCCTCCGACCTCTTCATCTTCGCCTATGACATCAGTTCTGCTCGCGCCGATACGCTCGATTTCACGCACACGCCGCCCGACCAACTGACGCAGCCCAACGATCAGGGACTCTGGGAATTTCGGTCGATGAAGGTCGGGCACCGCTACCGCGTGTTTGCGCTCGCCGATGTCTATCGGAACAAGGTGTACGATCCGGGCGTCGATGCCTTTGGAGTTCCCGCCGCCGATGCATTGCTCGACTCCGCCGCGAAGAGCGGCGTTTATATTCGGATGGCGCCGCCCACGGACACGATCGAACCGGAACTGCAGGACGTGGAAGTGGTCGATTCGTTCCACGTCCGCGCCCATTTTTCGGAAGCGATCGATAGCAACGATGTGCGGGCCGGGAATTTTATACTCTCCGGCGCCCGGCCGGTCGCGGCCTATCGGGAAAGTCCGGAGAAACGGCCCTCTCAAATTACGCTCGTTACCTCCGCGCCGCTCGCGATGGACCACGAGTACTCGCTCGAAGCCGTCCGCGACAGCGTCCACGATCTTCCGCACAATCCGCTCAGCGATTCGGCGTATAAGATTACGTTTACGACTCCGGCCACGCTCCGCGCGCCCGCCGCGCCAAAATTCGTTACCATGGGCATGCGGGACAGCATCCGCGATATTTCCGCGATGCCTTCGCTCGGGATCTCATTTAGCGATGCCGTGCGGCACGATTCCGCCGAGCGCGCGATCGTCCTTTCGGATACGGGACATCGACCGGTCCCCGTCGTGTTCGAGTGGTATGACGATGCCAAAGTCTATCTGCGCCCCCACGACAGCTTGCTTTCGCAGGTTTTCTATACGGTAACCATTCGGACGGGTGGGATCCAGTCCCCGGTCGCCTCCATCGGCCGGAACGAAAAAGATACCGTGCTACACCTCCATTTCCAAACGGCGAACGCGCACGATTTCGGAACGATATCGGGAACGATCGCCATCGCGGACTCTTTTTTTGCGGAGGGTCCGCAGAGCGCGCTCGTGGTGCAGGTGATTCAGGGCGGGACGGTCGTCTTCGAATCCGTCCTGCCGCATGGAACGAAAGCGTTCTCGTTCGACCGCGTACCGGCGGCTACCTACCGCGTGCGGGCGTACCTCTCGCGCGATGGCAGCGCGCGGTACGATCCGGGTTCCGTCCGACCCTGGCGGTTCGGAGTTCCCACCGGGGAATACCCGAAGGACTTCGATGCCCGACCCCGCTGGACCATCGCCAATATCGATTTTGAAGTGAAATAAGGTCCGGCCGGAAGCAGCGACTGGGTGCGCAGGCTGGAAGCACTGCGCCACGCGTTTGACGGAGGGTGGCCCATTCCATTAGTGTATACAATCCCCGCGTGGCGCAGTGCTACCAGCCTGCGCCGGGTCACTTCCCACTGCACCGGATTTATTTCCCAGAGCACTGGTGTACTTCCTACTGCACTGGATTATTTCACTGCACCGGGTATTTCCAGTTCGAGCCTTCTATGCAAAGATATATTTTTTCCATCCCCGCAATAATTCTAATGTATTTTTGAGAGATGAAACCGATCACGCCACACAATTCCTGGATCCTGCCGATCGAGGAGTTCCACAAGCACCGGCGGTATCTTCCGCACTGGCAGGCGCCGGGTGGGTGGTACTTCACGGATTCCAATACACGTGACCGACGGGTGCTCTCCGCGGAAGAGCGGGATATCGTGTTCTCAGCGATCAGGTTTCTCGATCGACGGAAATACGATTTGCTCGCGGCGGTCGTTATGCCGGACCATTTCCATCTTATCCTTCATCCCCTGGAAAAAAGTCCGGGAGTGTTCTACTCCTTATCCGAAATTTTTCATAGTATCAAAAGTTTTACAAGTAATAAGATCGGCGTGCGTGTCTGGCAGGACGAGAATTATGACCACATCATTCGGAATGAACAGGATTACTACGAAAAATTGGTCTACCTGTTAGAGAATCCCGTCGCCGCCGGGCTCGTAGAGCGACCGGAAGAGTATCCATTCCTGTATCTTCGACCTTTTGATTTACCTATAACTGCGCGGGCGCAGGCTGGAAGCGCTGCGCCACGCAGATTTTGAACACGGATGACTACACTTAAACGCGCGCTTGGACTTTATGCTACGACGGCGATCGTCATCGGGTCCGTCGTGGGGTCGGGAATCTTTTCTTCGCCCTCGCAGATGGCGCGCGACCTCCCGAGCGCGCCGTACCTGCTCGGCGTGTGGGTCCTGACCGGCATGCTCACGCTCTTCGGCGCCTTTACCCAGTGCGAACTCGTCGGACAAATGCCGAAGACCGGCGGCCTCTACGAATACTTCCGGGAAGTCTATGGCGAAGGCATCGGATTTTTGTATGGCTGGGCGAACTTTATGATCGCGGGTTCCGGCGCGATCGCGGCCATCAGCTTTTTCTTTGCGCAGTATTTCGAGAATTTTACGCCGCTGCCGCATTTTACGCACGCCCTCGCGTGGCTCGGCGTCAGCGAGAACACGCCGTGGAATATCCCGGCGCTCGGCGCGATCTTCCCGTACCAGTTCCTGGGAAGGAAATTGGTGGCCTCCGGACTCGTCCTTTTTCTGACGGCGCTGAACGTGCGCGGCGTAAAATTGGGTGGAACGCTCCAAAGTATTTCCACCACGATGAAGCTGCTCGCGATCGTCGCCATTGTGGCCGTCGCGTTTATTGCCGGTTCGCACGTTGGCCACGCGGCCAACTGGAGCCGGGTGGGGACCCCGGGTTCGACGCTGGTCGGATGGCCGCTCATCGGCGCGATCGCGCTCGCGATGTCCGGGGCCTTCTGGTCCTACGATGGATGGGGGAACGTCGCGTATATTGCCGGCGAAGTCCGCGAACCGAAACAAACGATCCCGCGCGCGATCGTCATGGGAACGGTGATCTTTATCGCGCTCTATCTCGTCGTCAACCTGGCCTATTTTTATATTCTTTCGGTCGCGGGAGTCGCAAATGCGCCCGGCGACCGTGTAGCGTCGCAGATGATCTTCGCCGTGGTCGGTTCCGGCGGCGCGGGAATTATCGCGGCCATCCTCATGCTCTCGGCCTTCGATACGACGAACTCCACCGTCCTCACGAATGCACGCGTGTATTACGCCATGGCGCGGAACGGGCTCTTCGTGCGGCAGGGCGCGAGCGTTCACAAAAAATTCCAAACACCGCACATCGCCCTGCTCCTGCAGGGGGCATGGTCCATCATCCTGCTCGTCACCGGTTCGTTCGACCTTATCACGAGCATGTACGTTTTCGTCAATTGGGTGCTGTACGATCTCATGGCGATCGCGGTCTTCGTATTACGAAAACGCGATCCGAATGCCGAGCGGCCGTTTTCGGTGCCGGGATATCCCTGGGTTCCCATTATTTTCGTACTCTTTGCGAGTGCGTATGTGGTCATTACGCTGGTCGCCGACATTCAGCAGTATCAGGCCGGAACGCAACCGCTCATCAAAAGCGCCACCGGCATCGCCCTCGTCCTCACCGGCCTGCCGTTTTATTATTATTGGAGATGGAGAAGAAGCAAAACGCGGGTAGCTCCGGAGCGTTAGGCGCGAACAGGGGTGTAGCACCGGACCTTTAGGTCCGGTGAATAAAACCCATTCTTAAATTTTCAAGACAGGCAATGTCTCTATGCCGCAGGTTCTTTATTCGGGCAAGCCGGGAAATTCTTCTGCCAAATACGTCCATGGCCAATCCCGCCAATGTTTACAAAGCCCGGCGACTACCGGATTTTGAAGTATGTATATGAGAATGCGAGCCCATTCGCCTTCCCGAACAATATGATCGTAATTTTCTTCTTCCCAGAACGGAGAGGCTGATCGATCTATTTTTAAGCAACGATAAGCAGAAATTTGCTTAATACGCTTCATCACATCCCGAGCGGTGTGAGGTGCAATGGGTGTAAACAAGATGTGGGCGTGATTTGGCATGACCGTAAAGCAGTCGATTGAGGCGATGGACGTTTGGTCTTTAACGACATTCAAAACAATTTCTGCCATCCGTGGGTCGGCTAAGAATTTGGGACCGGTATTCCCTGCATCGAGAAATCGATCGAATTGCGCGAATAGTCGCTTGTGTTCCGCTGCAGCCTGTTCCCGTTTTTTGGAATCGTTTCTCGAATCTTCTGCACGGCCTGCCAGCGCGCGGGTTTGAAATCTTAGTTTGTCGAGAAGTTCCGTTGGAATCGTTCCGGCGAGACGCCATGTAATAAAGTACGAGGCACCACGCCGCTCAAGGTGTGGGAGATTGCGCCTTCGTAACTCGGTATCGCCGTGTATTATTTTCATACACTGTTTGAGATCAAACCGGCCTCCGTACAGTAAAATTACACCGGACCTGAAGGTCCGGTGCTACACCGCTCATCCGGCCGTTTTATTTTTATGGAGAAACAAACGCCGAAATTATGTTGCTGAATAGATGCAACCTATCGATCTTCTCGCTATTGCGGCGCACCCGGACGATGTAGAACTTGCGTGTGCGGGCACGATGCTCCTGGCCAAGCGCTCGGGCCGGCGCACGGGTATTGTCGATCTCACGCGGGCTGAGCTTTCGACGCGCGGCACGCTCGAAACGCGGGCCCGCGAAACCGAAGACGCGACGAAGATCCTGAAGCTCGATTACCGCGCGAACCTTGGCATGCCGGACGGGAATATCGAGCTCTCGCGGGAAAATCTTTTGAAGGTGGTCCGCGAACTTCGAACCACCCGGCCGACAATTTTACTCATTCCGAGCAAACACGAGCGCCATCCCGATCACGAGGCCGCGGCGGAGCTCGCGCACCGCGCCTCGTTTTATGCCGGACTGGTGAACATGGAAACGAAGGACGCGGATGGGAACCTTCAGGAGCCGTACCGCCCGCGGATGGTGCTGCACTACATGCAGTCCTACACGTTCGAACCGACTGTGATCGTCGATATTACCCCCGTCTTCGAGGACCGCCTGCGGGCGATGCAGGCTTTCGGTTCCCAATTCCATCAGGCGGCCGACACCGGGCAAAAAGAGACGTTCCTTTCCCATGCGCATTTTTTCGATTGGCTGAAAGCCCGGGCCAGTGCGTACGGCATGAGGATCGGCGTGCAGTACGCGGAGCCCTTTTGGTCCCATGAACCGCCGGGCACGCAGGACCTGTTTAGTCTTGTCACGAAAACAATTGCGTAATTTCGCAGTGTAGTTCGAAATGGTGGCGAGTGTCGCGTGATTCGTCCTTCTATCTTTTTCTGTCGTCTTTTTTCGAATGGCCTCGCTGCCGTTGTGGGCGTATGCCTGCTGGTTGCTGCGGTGGGATGCCGCGAGGGTGTCGAGGTAAAACCGCTCGTATGCCCGCCGCCGCCACAGCCCGTCTGCACGCCGGGCGGATACGATAAGACGACGCTCGACACGCTCTTCCATGGCGTTGGGCACGAGCAGAACCATATTACGATGCTGCCCAAACCCGAAAACAGCGCGGCCAATGACTACGCCATTGCGTTCATCCCATCGGCAAGCGGCTACATTGCACTCTTCACGAGCGACCGCGTCAACGAAGACCCCGACGTTACCTCCCATGGAATGCAGCAATTGTATTCTGCGAAGTTCATTCGGACGACGCAATACGGACCGTTTAAAACGGTAGCAAGCGGCGAAGCGCCGCAGCCGCTCGGCGCGGGATTTTATTCGAAGGCCGACGGCCTCTTCTATTTTTCCGCGAAAGCGAACAATACCGATCCCGACGATTACGATCTCTATACCGCCCGTCTTTCCGTGCAGGGAGAGGACGTCACGATGACCGATATCCATCCGCTTTCCGCGCTGAATTCGGAACGATATTTCGACAGCCAGCCGACGCTCGATCCGGCGGGAACGCATATCTATTTTGTGAGCGACCGTCCCGGCGGCAACGGCGGCACCGACATCTGGTACTCGGAACGGCCCTCCGCGACGTCCGCCGAGTGGTCCGCCCCGCAGCCGCTGCCCGACCCGGTCAACACGGCCTGCGACGAGATCTCGCCGTTCATCCCGTCGTACGATCCGAACACGCTCTATTTTGCATCGAACGGGCACGCGACGGTCGGCGGATACGACCTGTTCAAGACGCGTATTTCCAACGGCCGTTTTTCGGAACCCGAAAATCTGGGAAAGCCGATCAATACCGCCGCCGATGAAGTGTTCCCATTCGCGCTGAACGATACGGCCTTTTTCTGGTCCTCGAATGTGGCGGCCAGCGAGTCGGGAATGAACCTTTATACGATCACCCGCACCTTCATTCCGCAGATCACGGCGAAGGGCCAGGTTCCGCAGGAGCGGCCGCAGATCGGCGAGCTGCAAATGGATACAACCCGGGAGGTCGCCCCGAAACCATTGGGCCCGGTCGAGATCATCGCGCATGTTTCCCGCGGCGGCGATAACCGGCCCGCGGCCGGCGCCGATATCTACGTGCGGCAGGACTCGCAGGAGATCTATCGGGGAATCATTCCAGCCAGCGGCATCATGGGCTTTAAAGTGAACCGGGAAGCCGATTACGACGTCGGCGCGGAGACGGAAGAAGCGTTCTTCGATGTGCGGCACGTCGATCTGCACGGCTTCAAGGACTCCGTGCTCCATGTCTATTTGCACCTGCCGGACACGCTCGTGATCCGTATCAATTTTCCGTTTGACGACCACGAACACCCGTATGAATTTACGATCGATGAGAATGGCCAGCCTTCGTCCATGACGTGGACGCAGGCGCTCGACCTGACGGCGCATTCGGCGCTCCGCTCGGAAAGTAAACTGAAAGAGCTGGTCCTCATCGGGCATACCGATTCGCTCGGCTCGGACGCGTATAACGATCATCTCGGGCTCCAGCGGGCGCTCTTTGTCGCCAGCGAACTCGAAAAACGCGGCGTGCCGAGCGATCTCATCCACGTCGTCTCGAGCGGAAGAAGGGAACCTGTCGCGCGGCGGCCGGGCGAGTCGGACGAGATCTTCCGGCTTCGTTCCCGGCGCGTCGAATTTATCAAAGTGTTCAAATAAACGATGTCCACTCCTACTGTTTTCCGCCTGGCACGCGGGCTCCTGCTCGCGGCCGCGAGCCTTGCGCTTGGAGGGTGTTTCTTTTCGCATGTCGAAAATCCGATCACGCGGACCGAGACCGACTACTACACGATCACCGATCGGGACACGACGGTGCGGGAGACGGCGCGCAACGTACCCGGCTCCGCCGCCGATAACGGCGTCGTGTTTCCCTCCTCGCGAGATATTTTTGTCAACCGGCACACGCTCTCGCACGATTCGACGCACGACCGGACGTATCCTAATTTCCTTCGCGCGGGTGGGATCGAATTTGCGGGCCTGCTCGGGAGTTCTTCCGCGAACGGCCTCGGCCCGGGACTCTTCGGGATCTTTTCGCTGCCGACGGCCGCGCAAATCACGACTCCCGGAACGCTCTTCATGCCCGGGACGAACCCATCGCCCCAGGTCTTCAAAGGCGAGCTGCTCCGGCTGATGCCCTACGAATATCGCCTGCGGTGGTTCAACGATGCGCCCAACTGGACCGTCGGATGGAGCGCCTTCGAACTCCTCGCGCCGGACGAGAACCGGTCGAAATGGCTCTGGAGCCTCGGAACGAATATCTATCTACGCCGCCGGATATTCCTGAGCGATCAGATCCCGTACATTATTTTCGATCCGTTCCTGGGCGTGGGCGTGTTCCCGTCCGGCTACGTGAATCTGGGCGGCGAATTGCAGATCGGTTCGCTGGCGGGGTTCAATCTGCGGGCCTATGCCGGCCTGGCGGCGGGGTTCAATTCGTGGTCGCCTCCGGTCACGAACGAAGTGTTCCCGTATCTCGGCCTGGGGGTGAGCGCGCTCGATTTTACGAACAAAGTCGAAGAAACCGAGAAAGAATGGAAGCAGTACGTTCATACGGGCATCGACGTCAATATTTTCGAGGGATCGCTCCTCTGGACCGCGCAGCCCTACCTCAGTATCTGGCAGGACTCCTCCATCCCGTTCAATGCCGTCCAACTGAAGTTCGCAACGGCCGAAGTGCCGCTGCCGTTTGGGAATTATCATTTCTGGGTCGGGACGTCGCTCATCAACTGGATGGCGTTCGGCTTCGACAAGCAGGGCCTTGGCGTGCTGCCCGTCCGCGCCGGATACCGGGCGTATCTTTTCGGCGAGGACCTCATGCTCGAGCCGTTCGTGGAGATGAATTATTATCCCTCCACGGTCCTGAACATCGGCGCGCGGCTCAAATTGGATACGCACACGAATGAAAATGTCGGCGTGACGCTCGGATACGCCACGGGTTCCCCGGGCGATTTTTCTCCGCAGCTTTTTAATACGGCCGGCGTTCAGCAATCGACTACGTTCAGTTCGTTTTACCTCGGCGTGTCGCTCTATCTCGGCGATTGGAACGTTTCCCCCGAAACGGTCCGGGCCGAACACGCGAGGACGTCCGATGCCTGGAGCCCCCACTCGTGAACTACCTTCGGCACATATCGATCGCGTGCGTTGCGGCGGTGCTCGGGGCGTCGCTTGCGGGCTGCAATCCCTATGAATTTAAAATGGGAGGGCCGCATATCGTCAGTTGCGAAATCCTGACTTCGCTCGGCGGGGTCGACCACGACGAAACGATGGCGACGCTCCGCGATACGGCGGCGATCGACCTCAATTATTACGGCGCCACGCAATATTATCTCACGATGGCGGCCCGGCTCGACCACGGCGAAGGGTTCCGGGTGATGCTCCGGCCCGTGGTGGAACATCGCGATGTAAAGGATTCCGGCCTGGTCGTTACGGCGACGCGTTCCGGCGTATGGATCGATAGCGCGGGGCACCGGGTGCTCTCGCGGCCCGACATTTTAATTCCCACCGGCCAGGTCGTCCATGTGGCGCTGCTTTCGGACGATCACTATACGCAGATCGTCTTCGAGTGCGATACCGTCTATCGCGGATGGACGCGCCTCAAGGAGTCGGACGACGTCGTCGTCCAGGCGCTCGAAGGAAGCCAGGTCGATGTGATCCGTCCCGATTGGGCGGGCTTGCCGGACCGGGAACCGCCGAAGCCGGCCGTCAAGAATGACGAGAGGAAGAGTGGCGCGCCGTTTTCGGCGCCGTAAGCGTGTAGCGGCAGACCGTAGCGCTGTCGCTATTTGATCGTGATCATCTTCGAGGAATGCACGGAGGTGTGCGCCTGCGAATCGATCGCTTCCAGCCGAAGGATATAGGTCCCTTTTGCGAGCTTCTTTCCAATGTCCGACTTTTCATCGAAGCTCACTTCGTAATACCCGGGCGTTTTGACCTCCTGGAACGGAAAGTTCCGTACGACTTTGCCGAGCATATCTTCGAGCACGAGCCGGACGGTCGTGCGGGTCTTGAGGCCGAATTGAAAGATCCACTGATGGCCTTTGTGCCGGACCTCCGTGATCGAGGTCTCGGTCGGAACCGGCAGCACTTCCGGCGGTGCCACGCCGCGGCCGTTCAACTTCAGCCGCACGGTGTCGCCCTGGAAGATCGCGAGCAGTTCCGAGGAATAGGTCTTCACTTCATCCGCTTTAAAGCAGAGATTGATGTAGAACGTCGTGTTCGCGCCGATGGTAAGCGGCAGCATTTCGGCGGCCGGGGACGTGATCGTAAAATGCTTCGGATCGAGCGAGCGGAGCTGGGTGAGCAGCCGTGGGCGATCGGTCGTGTTATTGAGCCCGATGTTGACGCAGTTCTGGATCCCCGTGCTCTGCGGTGCGAACGAGAGGTCGCTCCGCTCGAAGGAAAGCGTTCCTTCGTCCGAAGCGATCGGGAGCGGAGTCTGCGCGCGCGTAGCCGCGCTAACGAATAGAAACGAAAGCAAAAAAGCGAAACGGATGGACGTAGAGATCATGGCCGTAATAAACGGTAGTTTTTGGCGCTCGGTTCGAGCATTTTCGATGGGCGACATCGCTGGGCGACGTCCGGATTTTTTGGAACGAGCCGCAAAAAAATTTCTTTCGTGAACGGTGGAATTTCTTTAGTGGGCCGCAAGGATTTTTTCGACAATGCCGGTCGTCGAGCGTCCTTCAGCGAGCGGAATTGTGAGCACCTGGCCGCCATGTGCTTCCACGACGTCGGCGCCGACGATCGTCGCGCGGGTGTAGTCGGCGCCTTTGATGAGCACGTCCGGTAGTACCGAGCGGATAATTTCGAGCGGCGTCTCTTCGTCGAAGACGAGCACGGCATCGCACGCTTTCAGGCTTGCGAGGACGAGTGCGCGGTCCGCTTCCGATTGGATCGGCCGTTTCGGTCCTTTGATCGCGCGGACGGAAGCATCGGAATTCAGCCCGATAATGAGCGCATCGCCCGCATTGCGGGCTTCCCGAAGATAGCTGACGTGGCCGGCATGGAGCAGATCGAAGACGCCGTTGGTAAAGACCAGCTTTTGTTTCTCCGCTCGAAGGCGTTCTCGCCATTCACGGAGCGCTGGGCGGCTCGCCGCGTCGCGAAAATAAAAAATGGGAGCGATGGGTACGGTAGCCACTCGTTACTCGTTCGTCGTTACCCGGTTCTCGACGTCCTCCAATAGCGCGGCGGCGAGCTGCTCGCGATAGATGGGAACAATCCCGACTTCTTCGATCACGAGGCCGGCGGCGCGGTTCGCGATCACGGCCGATTCCCGCACGCTCATCCCGCAGGCCATGCAGACCGCGAGCGTGGCGATGACGGTATCCCCCGCGCCGGAGACGTCCGCCACGTCGCGGGCGCGCGTCGGGATCTGGAACGGTTCCGGCGCAATGCCGTCGTTCGGGATGCGCTCGAAGAGCATCATGCCAAGTTCCCCGAGCGTCAGCAGCACGTTCTCGGCATGGAGCATTTCCATGAGCTTGAGCCCGGCGGCCACGCGCTCCGGCGCCGTGTGCATTTTCATTCCGAGCGCGTCTTCGACCTCCTTGCGGTTCGGTTTGAAGACCGTCGCGTGCTGGTATTCGAAAAAGTTATGCGATTTCGGATCGACGAGCACCGGTACGCCATGCTTGTTCCCGAGTTCGGTGGCGCGCTGGATGATCCCGCGCGTCATCACGCCTTTGTTATAGTCCTCGAGGATGATCCCGTCGAGGGAACGGATATGGTCCTCGAGCAGGCCGATCAGCCGGTCCTCGGTCTCCGCAGCGATCTCGCGCTTCATTTCATGGTCCATGCGGAGCATCTGCTGGCTGCCGGCGATGACCCGCGTTTTGACCGTGGTCGGGCGCGCGGGATCGGTCACAACGCCATCGAGGGGGAACCCCAGGTCGCTGAAAATTCCCTTGAGGATGAGGCCCGAAGTATCGTCGCCCACGACGCCGAGCATGAGCGGCTGCGCGCCCAGGCCCAGGATATTATGGCCGACGTTCGCCGCCCCGCCGAGCCGCGCCTGCTCGTCCTCGATTTCGAGTACGGGCACCGGCGCTTCCGGAGAGATCCGCGAGACGGAGCCAAAGGTATACCGGTCGAGCATGAGATCGCCAATGACGGCGATTCTCGCGTTGCAAAACGCTTTGGAGAGGGCTTCGATCCGGGTCGGGTTAAGCTCGAGCATGACACAAAAGCAATCCCGCGCACACTTTAGTTTGCGGGTTCGCGGTTTTTGTCGTGGAGGAAGAACGGGCACTCCGTACCATGACAGAATGCGGAAGGACCTTACACGTTCGGAGTTCCTGCGGTCCTCTTTTTTCTTCCGCTACGCAGGAGAAAGAAGCCGATAATGCCAAAGACCGCCGCGATGGGGCCGATCAATTCAAGGCCCGGTGTAAATTTATCGACCCAGGTTTGAGTCACCGTTCCGAACAGCGGATCGGTCACAGGGACCATTTGCTTCGTCGTTGTGAACGGATGCATGCCCGCCGCAATCCACCATCCGAGAAGTCCGGCGGCAAGAAGAAAAAGAAGGAGGGCGATCGTTTGCTTCGCTTTCATACTGGAAGCCGTGACCTTGCGGTCACGGCCTTAATAGTGAAAAAAAATACTCGTTCAGGTCGTGCTTCGGGGGACCGCGTTTCCGAAGAGATGCGCGGTGATCTTGATCTGGTCGCCAACTTTGCTTCCCACGACGCCGTCGGTCCCGGTGACGTTAAAGTCCTTGAGCGCGATCGTGAAATCGGCCGAGAACATCACGAGGTCTCCGGGTGCGCGCTGGCGCGTTTGCGCATTTTCGGGCACGTAGGAAAGGCTGAAGGGGATCGTGATCCGCTTGGTCACGCCATGCAGCGTGAAGTTCCCAGTCGCATATCCGGTCGCGGTCGTGCCATTGGTCTTTATATTATCGACCGAAGTGATCGTGAACGTGATCAGCGGATAGCGCGAAGCATCGAGCCATTCGGCGCTCACCAGGTGATGGTCGCGCGTCTCGTTTCCGGTGCGCATCGTCGAGACCTGCGTCGTGACCGTCCCGCGGATCGTCGAAAGGTCCTGGGGGTCCATCGTGAGCGTTCCACCGACGCCTTCGCTGGTGCCTTTAATGCTTTCGAGCGGGGCGTCACTTACCCAAATAAACTGGTTTTTATTGACCTTGTCGGTCAGCGTGACGAGTTTCTCGCCGCCAGCGGGGACCGAAAGCCGCTGGGCGCTTGCTGCTTGAAAACCGACCGTTGACCCAAGAACGAGGACCAAGGCAAACATCGCAATTGAACGAAATCTCAGCATTATCATCGAAATTGATCTTTCTTGTAATATAAGTGTCACCAACATGAATAAGGACGCGGAAAAGGCATGCCCAGTTACAAATTCGGGCATTAATCTTTCCTCAGAAACAGTGTTGCGGCGAGAAAGCAATTTGCTGTTGCAACATCCTTTTAGGTATAACGCGAAAGTAGTCGCTCTGTCACAGAAAAAAGAGGGATCTGAGACAGGATTAATTTATCCCTCGAAATTCGTCCTCGTGGTTGACACCGATCAACGCAGCCACCAGAATTTTGCCCTGGGATAAATTTGAAGCGTGGGAAGCGGAATCCGGACGTAGCTTAGAACGCTCGTTATCGTCTGCCAGAGGCTTCCAGAGATCGGGATCCCTTTAAGATCGATATCGGGACCGAAAAAAATGTCGGTGTACGGGGTCCCATTCGGCGAAGACGTTTGGTAGCCAAGGCCATTTGCGGGACGCAGGAGATTTTCGGCGCTGAAACCGAAGGCGAGATCGAGCCACGCGGGAAGCGGTGTCGCGCCACTCAAATCGAACGAGAGCCAATAAAACTGGCTCTCGTAGTCGTCGGCAATCGTCTTGTAAATTCCGGTTTGATACGCGGTCGAGGGCCACAGGCTAAGCCGCGTTTGAATGCGGTTTAAAACGGGGAAGTAATATCGCAAAAGCGGGAGCGATGCGCCCAGGAGATCGCCGCCAAGATCGCCAAAGGAAAAGCCATATTCCGGGTCCTGGCCGTGCCGAGCATCTTCCATTTCGATGGCCAGCCCGGCGGCAAACGTGAGACCGGAGCCCAGCCAGCGGGAGGTTTCCGAGGGCAGGCCGGCAACTCGATATCCATATCCGATCAGGTCCGACCCCATCGCAGAGCCGTAAAAATGCGAGAACTTGTCGATGTGCATCGCATACGGCGGGTCGTTCGAAACGTGGAATGAAACTTCACGCGAATATTTCCAGAATGCTTCCTGGTTCAATACAATGATCGCCCCGATCGCGACCGTCGGCACCGCCGATGCTCCAGCGACCGAAAGGACCGTTGCGGAATCTTTTTTATCGCTTTGACCGCGCGCGGAAGAGACCTGTAGAATAATAGCGAGAGCGGTGAGAAAAAACCTACGCATCAATTCGTAATAACGACGGAACCCTGGGCGATCGTCCCATGCTCCACGTCCGAAATGCGATAAAAATAAATACCGTCTGCGAGATCGCTGCGTTCGAGCACGATCCCTTCTTTCGTTTCGGAATATCGCACCGGTATTTCCGTTCCGCACGCATTGAATAATTTCAGTGAACCCATACTATTCGGAAAGACCGTTTGGATCGAGAACGGATTGGGAAAATTATGAACGGTGGGAAGTGCATTTATTCCGGTGACCGATTGACTTCCAGCACTATAGTCGAACGCTCCGACCTGCGGGACAGCAATTCGCGGCATACTGTCCTCAGGGTCCACATACTCGCTTGCCGGCATCAATGAAAATCCGTCCACCGGTGGAAGGGTGGCGGCATTGGTAAAGCCCGGAAAATTTTTGACGTGATAATCGTAGTGTTGCGGGTCGGCGAAATGGAAGAACGAAGTATCGGGATTTATAACGTTCCCGACCGTGTCCGTAAATCCGGCGATGGGATGGCCGTTGCCGGCAATAATATTATTCGCGATGAGGGCGACGGGCGTTCCCGAGGCGATCGAGAAGAACGTCGTCGGGTTGCGGTCGCTGACGAGCGTATTATTCACGAAATAAAAACCGGTGTCGGGGTTTTTGAACCCTTCCTCGCCATAGATAATGGCGGTCGAGTTTTGCGCCATCGGGCCTTTCTCGATAATGTTCCCAATCACAAAGGCCCGTCCGCCCTGCGGAATATCGACCGAATAGCTTCCATCGCCCGTCGGTCCATCGACGATGTAATTATAGAGGATATAACTTCGGTTGGCGCGGCATTTTACCTCGTGCCCGACGATCGAAGCATGAAAATAGCAGAACGTTATCGTGCATCGGCTGCAGAGCCCGATATAAATATTATGTTCGTATCCCGCCGCGCCGCCGGTCTCGACGCCGTTATGATCGAAGGCGCAGGCCTCGATCAGGATATTGTTGCTGTTCGTATCGTTCCCAGTCAGGATGCCTTCCTGGTTATCGTGAAAATAGCAGCGGCGGCAGGTGAAATTATTTCCCTGCACGCGAATGCCGGCCCCGTTATCGCCATCGGCGGCGGAAATTTGTGCGCCGTAAAATTCAAAACCTTCGACATAGGCATTTTTGCCGTAAAACAACCAGATCCCCTTCAGGCCGGCGATATTGCCATTGGCATTGAACCGCGCCATGCCGTTCGGGCAGCGAAGGACGAGATCGTTGGCATTCCACGTTGCCACGTCGCCCGTGTACAGACCGGAATCGACGAGGACCGTGTCCCCATCGGCGACCAGGTTTGCGACTTTGCTCGGAGCGGTGTACGAGCGGGTCGGGCCGACCAGCCACGTTTTTGCGAGTACGGGACTTGCGCAGAAAAGCAGAAGGAAAATAAATCGCTTCATGGAGCTTCGTATTTCGGTCTTAGGGATTTTTGAGTATCTGTCTTAGGAACAAGTATTCAAAGAAAAAATCACAGTCTTACTTCTTACTCAGGCAACGCTTTCTCGCTTTTGAAAACGGGCGGACCGGGACGATCTTGGAGGAGTAAGAAGGTATGATACAAAATATCCTGATCTTCCTGATCGTCTTTGCTGCCGGACTCCTTATCATGACGTTCGTCGGAATTGTCTGGATGACATCGATCTGGGAAAACATTGCGAAACAAGTTCGAGAAAAAACTTCACAGCGCGCGCTTGAAAAACGAGGCGTGAAATATTTTTAAGAACGGAATGGAAATTGTAATAATCCGCTCGCCTTCCGGAGGAGGGAGCGGCGTTCGATTCCTTTCCCCAAAACGCAAAATTTTATGACTGTTATTTCCAACTCTTGATTTTAGGATTACACTATGCAACGCGAACTCACTATGCAACGCGAACTCGACTTTTCGATGGACCATGTAAAGGAATTCTGCCGCCGCTGGAGGATCGAAGAATTGATGCTCGACCGTCCCCATTCTCCGGCGAAAGATGCCGACATGCGGGTGAAGTTCGCGCCCGAGGCGGAGTGGTCCCTTTCGGACAGAATGCAAATGCGCCGGGAATTTCGGTCTCTTTCGGGACGCGATATTCGGTTCGACTCATGGAAACCGGCATTGCATAGGTGCCCGAGAATGCAAGTGGTTTATAACGGCTGAGGCCTGGGAGACCGGCAAAAGTTTATTCGGACTTTTCCCTATTCGGACTTTTCCCTGGGGCTTGTCTTTCTGAAAAGGCAGGCCCCATATTATTTGCAGGTTTTTAACTCTCAGAGTCCAGAGCTACAGTTACGGGACCGCATAAAAAACACTGCGGCCCCACCAGCTTGCGCTAATGAGGCCAACAGTGTCTTTTCTCTCACCTTGACTTTAGATACAAACGGCCTAAATGGAACCCGCCTACATCTATAAGTCTCACACTTTATTTTGCATGGTTTCTTTCGTTTTATCCATGCGGATATGTACAACGGAGCACCCCGGGGCCAAGTTCCACCGTCCGGTGATTATTTTATCGTCAGAAATCGTGCCGTACCGCGGACCGGGCCTATCTATTTTGCCGCCGGTGGCGCTGTTGGCGAAGTTGGGCGCGGCGCTCTTCGAGCTTTTGGCAGAGTTGCTGGCTGCGTACCTGTTCGGTTTGCCGCTCGATGATCTCCTGGCGCTGGCTCGGGTCGATCCGAATAATTCGCTGCGGCGCGGCCGGAGCCGATACGAGCGGTGCGGGTGCGGGCACCGGCGCGACCACGATCGGTGCCCGCGGCGCCGGGTGTTGCCCGCCGACTTGTGTAAGTCCCCCGGGAAATGCGGGGACCTGCGATGGCTTTGCGTAAGCCGTTCCGCCAGAGACTGCGTACGAGGCAATCCAAAGGGCGCTTAGAATGGTGAAGGTTAAAGCTCGTTGCGAATGAGGTTTTTCGAATCTCATATGGGGTTTCAAAGGCCCCACGAATGTCCGGTGTAACACGGAAGTATCGTAAAAATGGTCATGTAGTTAAGAACCGTTCGATCGAGACGTGCCGGCGAAGAAGAAGCAGTAGCACATAAGCAGCGGTGAATTCTAAGAAACGTAAAATTCCAAGTAATGTAAAATTCTAACCAGCACTGAAATTCAATTCTAACCAGCACTGAAATTCGTGGTATCGCTAACTTGTCGGTAGTTCCAAGAATTCCGTTTTCGGCGGATTCTTAAGCAGAATTAATATCGCTTGTTTTTCGCTCTTTATGTTCCCCACGGCCGTTTGTTGCAACGACGATTTCGGGCAGGGTGATCGTAAATCGAGAACCTTTGCCGAGCTCACTTTCAACGCCGATGGTGCCGCCGTGCGCTTCGACGATGGACTTCACGATCGCGAGCCCGAGGCCGAGCGAGCGTTCGGCGTCCCCATGCGGACCGGTGCGGGCATCGTCGGTACGATAAAAACGGCGAAAGACTTTGGGAAGGTCTTCCTTCGAAATTCCTATTCCGGTATCGGCAACGCCAAAACGCGCCTCATGGTCCGAGCGATAGAGGAAGATAAAGACTTTACCGCCGGCCGGAGTGTATTTGAGCGAGTTATCGAGCAGGTTCATCACCACCTGATAAAGCCGCGTGGTATCGACCGATACGCACAGATCGCGGGCCGATTGATCGAGGCGGCTTTCGAGCCGCAGGCCGCGCTCTTCGGCCAATATCTCGCCGTCTTCACAGAGCGACTCCAGATAATGATACAGGTTGATGGTCTCGCGGTGGAGCGGGAGCCGCCGGTCGTCCGCGCGCGAGAGCATGAGGAGGCCTTCGACGATCCGCTGCATGCGCTCGACCTCTTCCATCACGCTCGTAAGGACCTGCCGCGCCTCTTCGGGAGCGAGCGTGTGGGCCGCATCCATATGGCGTTCGGTCTGTTCGATCTCGCCTTTCATAATGGCGAGCGGTGTTTTGAGTTCGTGCGACGCGTCCGAGGTAAACTGTGTGATCTGCTGGAAGGAACTTTCCAACCGGCCGAACATCGAGTTGAGCGTTTCGGTGAGGGTCACGAGTTCCCGATCGGTCTTGCCGGGAAGGTCGATGCGGCGGGAAAGGTTTTTGGCGCTGATCTCGCGTGCCATATCGGCGATTTGTTCGATCGGGCGGAGCGCTTTCCGGGCCAGCCACAGGCCTCCGAAAATCGAGATCGCGAGCGCAAGGGGAACTCCAATATAGAACGAAGATCGAACGCTCCGCAGGCTTTGTTCGATGTCCGTCACCGGATAGCCTACATAGACGTCGAAGCGGGCGTTATGCGCTCGTGCCACGCGAACATGTTCGTTCCTGATGTCGATCGTGTGATAGGAAGAGGTCGTATCGGTTTCCATGCGCATCCGGGCGACGCGGACCAATCGCATCATGGTATCGGGACCTAAATTCGGCGTGCGAAAAAATCCGACGTCATGCCGATATCCCTGGGAATCCGAAGTGACCGCATAGATTTCGACGAGGTTGTTACGCCGGCTCGAAACCGTCCGCTCGACGATCGCGTCCAGGGGGTCGACGGATTTCCCGGCCGAGTCCTCGAACGAGAGTTCGGTGAACACCTGGTCGATGATCTCGCTGACTACGCGATCGGCGAGGGCCGGACCTTTGAGCGTATCGGGAACTTCTGTGATGGCCCGGTCGATCAGGTCTCGGAGCGAGCTCGAGGCATGGACTTCTCCATGCAGCACCATCTCTCGCGGGTTTGCGGTGGCCGGCAGCGTAGAGATCAGCGTCAGCGTCGTTCGCGCATCTCCGATGAGCGACGCGTCCAACGCCTCGAAAAGGGACTGCCGAATTTTATAGTACTGAAACAGCCCGATCGCGCCGATCGTCAGGACGACGAGGAGCGAATACCATAAGATGAGCCGCAGCCTCAGCATACCGTTTCACAAACAGTCTAATACGGCCATAGTGCCGTTCCGGGGACGAAAATCTTTTCATCAAGAATCCGAACCAGGAGAACGCTACTCGATTTGTTAAAGCTCGTTTCTTCCCCGCCTTCATTTTTCCTGTGCGGATCTTACCGGCTCTTTCGGGAACTGGCCTGGCGACCTGAGGAACTTGCGCGTCGAGTTGAGGAACTTGCGTGATGACCTGAGGAACGGGCCTGGCGCATGGCGAGCGCCGGACTTTTCACGCTTCGGAACCGGCGCCGGCCAAGGAGTGCTCGGCGCATGGTAAGTTCGGAACGGGAAGCATTGGGAAGCGCGGTGAAATGTTCCGGTTTTCGAGTCGCTTTTTTTGCTCGGAGCGTAACCGCCACCGGCTGTGCATTCCGTAGTAGTGTAAAGATCACCGGCTGGCCGCTCGCAATGGAGGACTTGGCTTCCGCGACCGAACGCTCGCTCGGCGCTTCGCCGTCGATCGCGCAGACCGTATCTCCACAGGTGAGCGCCGCGGTCTCGGTAACGGAATCCGCGGACGTTGCCGTGATGATCGCGGTTCCCGCTGCATTGAGCGCCACATTCAGTCCCATTTCGCCGCCCGTCATACTTTCGGGAACTTCACGTCCGGCCCCCATTTTTTCGAGGTACGCTTGCACCGGGATGGGCTCGGCGTTCGCAATGTAGTGGGCATACACGTCCTGTAGATCGATCCCTGAATACCCGGAGAGCGTTTTGATAAATTCGTTGTCGTCGTACGTTTTGCCGGAGGGCGCCTCGCGCTCCATGCGCAGCAGTACTTTATCGAGCGACGAACGGCCCTGCGTTTTATCGCGAATTTCAATGTCCATGATGAGGGCCGCCAACGCGCCCCGCGCGCGCAGCGCTTCGACGCGGCCGCGATCGTAATTTCCCATTTTTTCGGAAAGACCGTCGAGCGATATCGTCGACGTATGGTCGGCCTCGCGTTCCCAGTTTTCGATCGCGAGGAAGAATTCGGCGGGCGTTTCGAGGCCATACCGCACCCGCAAGAGCTCCGCATAATATTCGGACACGCCTTCGCTAAACCACAGCGAATGGGCCGAGACCGGCGCAGTGAAATCGACCGGGCCTAACTGTGGAATGTGAAATTGTTTTCCGTTCCAGGTCTTAAAGAATGTCGCCGCGATCAATTGCCGGGTCGCGGATTCCCGGACCGACCAATCTTCTCCATCGAGCGCATAGACGCTCGAAGCATCGTGCGCCAGCCCGAATGGGGAACGGTTCTCATTCGGATAGATGACGAACATATACTTTTCGAACGGGACATTCCCGTAAAAGGAGGTTTCCGCGCGAACGATGTGACTGGCGGCATCCGCGAAGGAGTCGATCGGGAACTCCGAAAGCCCCGCCGCGACAATTTCGTATTGTACGCCATTCTGTGAAAAACTTGCCGTCTGAAAATTGGGCGCGATCACGAGTGGCGCATCCGCGAACGATTCATAGTCGTCGATATTAAAGACCGATTGATGGAACTGTGCGTCCCCGTCGGTATTGCCGTCGGTTGCAGGATCGAGGGTGGTGGCGACCATCCAATCTTTCGGAAGGTTCGTCAGCACCAGCGTGCCGGGGATACTTTTGTCATCGTCGAAATAGCCGAAGAGCGCTTCGACATTTGCAAAAACGCCGTTTGCGTCGATCCGCGCGAGTCCGAGTTCCGGGGATGACGCGTCGGAATGCGAATCCTTGACACGATACGTTATTTTCGCGATCGTATTCGGGTTGATGATCTTCCAGCGATCGGGTTTTGTGTGCAGGATCCTAAGTTCATTCCCGCTGGAATCGAAGGCCTGCAGGTCCTGGACGAAACGGCCGTAATGGACTTCGCTATAAATGCCGGGCGTCCAGACCGGCATTTGAAAGATCATGGTGTCGGGCCGAAGTTCGATGGGCTGAACGGTGACGTCGATAAAATGATCGGCGATATGACTCAGATCGACACGATAGATCAGCCGCTGTGCCGTAGCGCGGCCGGAGCAAAGGATGACCATGCTCATCAGCACCAGCGTGCCGATAAGCTGCAGAAAAAGGTTTTTCATTGGAGAAAGGGGCGCTTCGGAGGCCCATTGAAACACCTTGGCTCAAAGCCTATGCCATAGGCACCCTTTGGCTACCATGAGAAAAAAGAAATAGGGCAGAGAAGAGCGGGGTCAGCCGAGTTCGCGGGATCGATTATCCCACGTTCACCTGAAAGAGGACTCCCAGGCCATACGTGACGACCGCAACGATAATGCCGACGATCATCATCTCCATTCCGGACCGCCACCAGGAGCGGACCGTGACAATGCTCTTTGCCGCGCCGACGAGGAAGTGCGCGACGAGCGAGACCGCAAAACTGGTAAGGACCGCCGGAAGGCCGGTCAAAAAGAAGAAAGGAATGAGCGGGATGAACGCTCCCACCAGCGTCGAGAGTCCGCCGGACGCCAACGAGCGAACAGGGCTAGGAAAGGATTTTTCTGAAAGTCCCAGTTCCTCTGCTCCCATCACTTCCAAAAATTCCTCCGGGCGTTCGGAGAGCTTTTTTGCCATCGCATCGGCTTCTTCTTCGCTAAAGCCGCGGAGTTGGTAGATCAGGGAAAGTTCCTCCCGTTCTTCCTCGGGATTTTCTTCCATCTCTTTACGCTCCCGCTGCATTTCGCTTTCATAGACCTCTCGCTGCGATTTCGCGGCCAGGTACCCGCTGGAACCCATCGAGACGGAACTCGCGATCAGTCCGGCAAAACCCGAAAGCAGTACGAACTTCGTCGATGCGCCACCGGCCACATCGGTGACACCGGCAATGCCGCTGACGATACCGAAGATCGCGCTGAGGCCGTCGTTCACGCCATAAATGGCATCCGCCAGCCACGAACCGCTTTTCACGTGCCACCGCTCGCGGCGAAACAGGCTTTCGAGTTTTGCCCGTGTTTCGCGGTCGGGATGGTGCGTGTCGCCGCCGTACATCGAGCGGATGACGTTCGCATGCGTTTCTTCTTCCCGCTTGACCTCCTCGATCTCTCGAATTAGTTCCTCGTCATTCACGCTCGCCATCATGCGCGTGTAGGCGCGTTCGGCGGCATCTTCATCGGCTTCCATCCGGCGGAGGACGCTTTCTGTATCGAGCGATTTAACGAGCATTCGTTTATATCGAAGCGATACGCGGGAGGGTTCTTCCGCCGGAGCGCCCAGTTCTTCGAGCCGTTTTTTCCAGCGTGCCGCGTGCTTTTCCTCCTGGGCCACGAGCTTATAGAGGACCGCCTTTTTCCGTTCATCGGGTTCACGCTCGGCGAGCGCGCGATATTGCTCGGCCGCTTCACGTTCGGCGCGGTAATTCTCGCGAAGCACTCGGATCGTTTGGGCGTTGCTCATTCTTTAACGAACGGGACTGACTCGCGCCGGCCGTCCGCCTCGGTCGTAACACATTGATAAATTCCGGGAGGTATCGCTTCCAGATCGAGGATCGAAGAGCAGGAGGATGTTTCAAATCGCGCCACTTCCCGGCCCATCAGGTCTTCGATCATGATGGTGGACCGCGTCTCACAATCCCGCCGGACTGTCAGCGTACTGAGGACCGGATTAGGGAAGATGCTCAGACCTAACGAAAATATTTTGGCAGGCGATACACCCGATGAATTTGCAGTTTCGAGAATATATTCGGGTGTTCGCCGGACAAGGCCCTGCGTATTTTGCGCTTCGATCCAATAGCCTTTGGGAATACCGGCGGGCATTCCGCCCAGCGATGCGCCATAGTGATGTTCCGAAGTTTCCTTCATGGAATCGAAGGCGATTTTCGTTCCAAAATCCGACAACAGCCAAACGGTCACGATCGAATCCGTGGGATCGTAAGGGTCCGCAAACACATCGGCGGTGACGGAGACCGGATATGGATAATCGTTCCAAACCGTAGCGGAGTCGATCGGGGTGTGCACGATCATCGGCCCCGCGCTCCAGGCGTAATCGGCAAAGGCCGTAAGGAACGAATAATCGTCGGCCCAGGTGGTGTACATCATCCCGCGCATATCGGGGATCGTATCCATCGCGAGGCGCCAGGCGCGAATATTGTTCGTGTTCGGAATGTCGTAATAGGGACTCGTGATCTGAGAAAAGCCAAGCTTTGAAAAAAAGCTAAGGCTTTGGGACATACGACCGCCGTTCCAGTTGACGATCGTCAGATCCTTGGGAATTAGATTCCAGTCGCCCGATAGATCGCCGTTCACAAGATAATAATTGCTATGCGCGTTATGGAGGGAGTCGAACATATCGCTCCAATCGAAGACTTCGGTGCCGGGGTGTACTTCATGCATGATGGAATCGCATTTCCGGACGTTATCGGCGAGCAGTTCGCCCGGAGAAATCTTTCGGTCCTGGCACGCGGAATCCCAGTTCATTTCCCGGATCTCGTCGTGGCTCATAAAATATCTCCCAGAATGATATTGCGCATCGACCCGGTGCATCTGATCCTGCAGGATCGAGTAGAGCGTGTCCTCCGAGATGCATGCCATCGTCGAGCCATCGCCCGTAATATCGTTGACGACGGGATTGGGTCGAATAAAATGGACCTCGACCGTATCGCCATTCTGAATGCGGCTCCCGGAGAGGACCTTCAATCCCGGCGACGGGTGCCAGCGATACGTTCCCTGAGCCTGTTCCATCGTACTATCCGCGATCGTGGCATAATCGCGGCCCTCGGAATACGTTCCGGCTTTCCCGGTGACCGTCGGGAGGTCCGAAGGGCGCCGAAGAAGATTCGTCAACCCGGCGTCCTCGATCTGGAAGTCGTCCATCCAGATCGTTCCCGCCTGACCGCTCCACACGCCGCAATAGACATACAGGGAATCGTACTCCAGCGTATTGAAGACGACGTTCGCCTGCTGCCATCCATTGCTGGTCGCAGGAACAGAAAATTGGGTGAAGGTGAGCGTCCGCGAATCGCTTCCGTGAAATCCGATAGCCAGCAGATTGAATTCGCCTTGAAACCCCTTCGTGTTGTACCAGGCCGAAAGATGATACCCTGTGTGCGGGCTGCAGGGAAGGAACTTGATAAACCGGCCATTGGGCGTGGTGTCCGAAAAATTCGTCGCGCGGGCGCTATAGCGTCCGCGGTGAACATTCGAACTGTCGACAAAGATCGTGGGATCGTACCAATTCCATCCTGGGAACGAACCGTTCGACGCATTTTCGAAATCGCCGTGGGGCAGCGTGACGCGCGGATCGCCCAACAGCGTTCCCGTGTCGGCCTGGATCAGGAACGATGCTGTGGTCGGGATGCCTTCGGCAAGGTCGGGATCGTGAAACAAAATGCCTTCCGACCAGCCGATCGGGAAGAGACCGGGGATAAGTTCCACGTTTGACTGGCTGGAATACGCCTGCAGCGAATCGACATTATAGAAATACTGCGGGTAGGTCGAAAAAACGTCGAGAATATTATTCTTAAAATCGTTTTGTTGGAGGCCGTTCAGCTTGTGTGCCGCCATGGTGTCTTCGATGCCCTTGAGCTCCGCGATCGCCGGTTGGGTGATCAGATTGTGCGTGGAGAACACCCAGCGGATCGGATAATCGGGCCAGTCATTAATATGAAGATGGGGCAAATAAGCGCTAACGGAATCTTTCGTTTCGCGCATTAACGCGATCAGCGTGGAGATACCGTTAAATGTACCGCTCGAATCGGCTCCAGCCAGGACCACATTGCCGTTAACATCGAGCAGATAGCCTTCGGGATGCAGCGAGTCGTTAAACGCTGATTCTGAAATGGCGCGTTGAATCAGGGATTCGCTTTTTTCCCCAAGGACGACGACCCCGCCAAAATAAAATTTTGTCAGATCCGAGGTAACCGGGATCGTATCTCCTCTCAGGATACGGAGCTCTTTTTGGAAATATGCAAGCGCACGTAATGTCCCCGCGGTTGGAGCCGTATCGATAATGATGGTGCGGCCGGCAATCTGGAACGGAAAGCCGGGGCCGCTATTCGCGTAAAAATAGGAGACGTGCGGCCGTGGATGAAGGTTCATAAGCAGGCTAAGCGACTGCGAGCGAAGAAGCGCGGGGACCAAAAAAAGAACAAAAAAAGCAATGGTGGGCAGTGACGTGCGTTTCATCGGTTCGAACGGGGAAGATTGCGTATTGGACGCTGTGGAAACCGCTGGACGCAGGGAATCGGTTCTTTCATCCTCGCAACCCGCCGTAGCATGAATTTCCTCCTTCGTCGTTCAGGCATCGTTCTTACTTCGCTTCTTTTCGCCACTGCGTTTGCGCCTTCCTTCGATCCGCTGTTGGCACAAACGCCACACGTCCTAAAAGGCGCAACAGAACACGCAGCGCAGCCTTCCGCGCTTATTGCCATTCCGGCCAAACTTCCGGACCAGGACTCGGCCGACGACCGGCCCTGCTTTACTCTCGATGGGCGCCAAATGTATTTCGGGTCTCGAAGGGCTTCGAAAGACGCCTGGCGCGCGCCCGATAACAGTATTTTCAAAGATCCGAGCTGGAAATGGGACGGGGACCTATGGTATCGCGTGTTAACCGATAGCGGATGGTCCATTCCTATCAATATTGGACCGCCGATCAATAATTCTGGCGCACAGATCAATCCGACGATTTCTCCGCGCGGCGATGAACTCTATTATGTGGGCGGGGGCGCCGGGGCGACCTTGTGGCGCGCCAAGCTGATCGATGGGAAATGGCAACAGCCGCAGCCGGTGCCGGGACTGCTCAACCGCATTTACGCCGTAAAAGCGCAGGCGATGGAGTTCTTTCGCGATTCGATCCTGCAGGTCGTGAAGAAAGAAATGATTCCAGACTCGGACCTGAAGCTGCGGGCGCCGGATGCCTACGATCTTCACTTCAGGGAACGCGTGGTCGATCATTTGAAGACCCAGATGGCGGCCGATTTTTTCCGGCAGTTCGAGCGGTGTGAATCGACGATCTCGCCCGACGGTGAAGCTGCGATCTTCAGCGAAAATTTTGGACAGCGCGGCGCCTACGGCATGGATGGCGAAGGCGGCGACGACCTTTGGTTGGTCAAAATCAGTCCCAGCGGCAGTTGGGACAGTGTCTATCGTATCGATCATGTGAATTCGGCCTACGATGAATCCTATCCGTTCATCGCGGCCGATGGAGAGACACTCTACTTTACTTCCAATCGCCCCTGCCCGACGTGCGGGCCTGGAACGAGCGGCCAGCAGGATATTTACCGAACCCAATGGACGGGGCGTCGATGGACCGATCCCGTCCCGCTTGGACCGCCGTTCAATTCGCCCGCGGACGACTATGGCTTTTCGATCGGTCCCGATGGGAAGACGGCCTACTTCATGAGCAATAGGGAAGGGAAATCGCGGTTGTACCAGGTCGATCTTCGCCCGGAGGATTCTGCCATCGCGCCGAAACCGGTCGTCATCCTGCAGGGAATTGTGACCGACGCGAAAACGCATAAACCGCTCGAAGCCCAAATTTTTGTCGACGACCTAACGGCGGAAGCCAACGAGTTCAGCGTGACGACCGATAGCATCTCCGGTGCGTATGCGCTGGCGGCGAAACGCGGCCATCGGTTCGGCATTCAGGCGATCGCCAGTGGACACCTTCCGCATTCGGAACGATTTACCGTTCCCGCCCGGGAAGCCTTCGACCGGACGAAGCTCGATCTCGAGCTTGAACCGGTCGGGCTTGGCGCCTCGATGGAGTTTAAAAATGTTTCTTTCGGTTTCGGCAAAGCCGATCTTCTTCCGGAAAGCAAATTGGAGCTCGACCGCGTCGTGGAATTTTTGAGGAAATCCGCGAATATCTCGCTCGAAATCGGGGGCTATACGGACGATGTCGGTTCCAACGCGGCGAACCAAACGCTTTCCGAAGAACGCGCGCGTGCCGTCCGGGATTATCTCGTGAGCCGGGGTATTCCGGCGGTGCGGTTAAAGGCCGTTGGCTATGGTAAATCGAAACCCCTGGTGAAAGGAACTTCGGAGGAAGCCCGCGCAAAAAATCGGCGCGTCGAAATGACCATTACGAGTGAAACGAATTAATGCTTGAACACCGCAGCATCCGAGGGGTTACGCTCGGCTTCGAATGGATCGATAATGACGGCGAGCTCATCGTCTTCTTGCATGGCGTCGGTGCGGACCGAACGTCATGGGAACCGCAGGTCCGTTTTTTCAGCCAGCTCGGATATTCCGTTGCGGCGGTCGATATGCGGGGCACCGGAGAGTCGCAGGCTCGCGACGAACGCGGAATTGCGGTCCCTATTTCGATCGCAGATTTTGCGGCGGACGTCCAGGAACTCATTCTGGAGCTGGGGTTCGAAGGCGCCCACTGGGTCGGAAACTCGATGGGCGGTGTTATCGTCATGGAAGCGTTAACGGCGCGCTTCCCGTCTGTTCGTCACGTGGTTCTCTCGAACACGTTTGCCCATTTTCCCGACTTTCACGTGCTGTTGCCGCGCCCCGCACAGGCGCTCAGAACGAAATCGCTCGAAGCATTCGCTAAGGAACGAATTCCCGCTGCCCACCGACCCGACATCGATCCGAAGACACTCGAGGCAAGCGTTCGGGCGATGGCTTCGAAGGACGTCGAAACGTATCTTGCCAGTTGGCGCGAGACATGGAGCCACGATTACCGAGAAGCTTTAAAGCAAGTTCGTTGCCAGGCGCTCGTCCTTACCGGCTCGTTGGATAAACTTACGCCGCCCGCACTCGGGCTGGAGATCTCCGGACTTATTCCCAACGCACGCTACCACGAGATTGAAAATGCCGGACATCTTTCGAATCTCGACCAGCCGGAGGAATTTAATCGCGTGGTGTGGGAATTTTTAAAACAAGCATGAAGCTCAATGATCTGAGCGCTCTTTCCGCGTTGCTCTCCAAAGAAGAGGCCGATTTGCTTGCGAAAGAAGCGGCGTTCACAGCATCGAAACGAAAAATGGGGACCGGGCAGGATGTCCGGGTCTATCTCGATAAAAAAGCGCGACGCGGCAAAGCGGTCACGATGGTCGAAGGGTTGCAGTTATCTACCGAGATGCGCGATTCGCTCGCTCGCGATCTCCGGCAGCGCTTCAGTGCCGGCGGGACCGCAATGAAGGACACGATTGAATTGCAGGGCGATCATGTTACAAAAGTGAAGGAATATCTGAAACAGAACGGTTTTAACGTACGATGACCGGTCCGAAAGAGTGATCCATGTTCAGGAACTTACCGCCGCTTTCAAAAGGAATTATTGTTGCGCTCGTCGTCTCGGTCGTCGTTTCCATCCTGGTCCCGAGCCTTACGGTTTCCGTATTGCCGCTGTTTCCGGAGCTCGTTCGTCGGGGGCAGGTCTGGAGGCTGATAACCTATCCATTCTTTATGTTTGCCTCCATGCACGATTTGCTGGGAAGCCTTTTTACGCTCCTGTGGAATGGCTTTATTGTAGTGCTTTTTGGTGCCGAGTTGGAAACGATCGTCCATACGCGCCAGCTCGCATGGGCGCTTACGGGAAGTGTCATTGTCGGAGGCGTGGTCTTTTCGTTCTTGAGTCCTGAAGGCGCTTTGGCAGGCCCCGGAATTATGACCCTTTTCCTGCTTGCCGGCTTTGCCTATCTCTGGCCCAAACGTGAGATTTCGATCTGGGGACTGTTCTGGGTTAAATCCTGGATTGTAGCACTCGCAATCTATGTGCTCTCGATTATTCCGATGAACGGTATGCAACTCGACACGAGTGCGACGAATTTATTCGGACCGACCTTCGGTGCGATTGCGGCCCTTCTGTATTTCCATGTCGTTTATCGGCAGTATCTGTTCGGACGTGGATTCCTGAATCGAATCGATGGCATGTTTGGGCGCCGCTCACGGGCGGGCACGGGTAGCCGCTCGCGAGTGAACGCCGGTTCCGTCCAGACACAGATCGATGCCATTTTGGACAAGATCGCATCCCATGGAATGCAAAGCCTGTCCAAAGAAGAGAGGGAATTTTTATTGAAGAACAGCCAGTAGCCCGAACCTTGAATCACGGAGATTGTTCATAAGGACGGTTCTTGACCGGTATGAGTTTTCAACGCGCTCTCGCCTGGAGCACTTTTTGGATCGGCCTTTCGATGCTCGTTGCCCTCGGCATATACGCCGAATGGGGAACGCTTCCTGCGGAAGCATTTCTTACGGGCTATGCGCTGGAGAAGGCGCTTTCCGTCGATAACCTTTTTGTGTTTCTCATGCTCTTTACCTATTTCGGTGTGGAGCGAGAAGCCCAGCGGCGCGCGCTGAACTTTGGGGTCATCGGCGTGCTGACCCTTCGAGGAATTCTGATTTTTGCAGGGGTCGCGCTGTTGGACGAGTTTGCCTGGGTCCTGTACCTGCTCGGTGCGATCGTACTTTATACCGGGTTTGTGATGGCCTTTGGCGGAGAGCATACGTTCGACCCTGCAAAAAGCCGGACGGTCCGCCTGGTATCCCGGTTCGTCCGAGTTTCGGACACCTACCATGGGACGAAGTTCTTCATTCGCGAGAATGGCCGCAGGATCGCCACCCCGCTCTTCCTGGTGGTCTGTGTGATCGAAGCGATGGATGTGCTCTTTGCCGTCGATAGTATTCCCGCGATCTTTGCGGTGACACGCAATCCCTGGATTATTTTTTCCTCGAATATTCTTGCGGTGCTTGGCCTCCGTGCGCTGTATTTCCTTCTCGAGCGCGCTCACGATGCGTTTCGTTTTGTCAAGCAAGGCGTTGGGCTCATCCTTTGGTTTATCGGCGTCAAGATGATCCTTCCGGCATTCTGGCCGACGGCATATATTAGTAATACCATTGCGTTAGGCGTTGTGATTGCGGTCCTGTTGCTTTCGGTTGTGCTTTCCGTCACGATAAAAAAAGCTGGTCCCGAATGAACGATCGGCGCCCATTCCATCATCTGAAGCCATGGCCGTACGCCGTTCCGATAACACTCGGCCTCTGTGCGATCGTCTTATCGTGTACGCTCACGTATCCTTTTAACAACGATAATGCACTCTACGCCTATATGGCGGATCTTGCACTCAAAGGCCACATGCCATATCTCGGCTCCTGGGACCAGAATTTCCCGGCGATCGTTGCGGTCCATGCACTCCAAATTCTGGTCAGCGGACGTTCGCAATGTGCCTTTCATGCGTTCGATATCATTCTTCAATTGATTGGGAGCTATTTTCTGGTCCGGGTTGGCGCGAGGTTGTACGATCTTCGAGCAGGACTTCTGGCGGCGCTCCTCGCAAGCCTTTATTATGTTCAACAGGGGCTTTGGATGGCAGGTGAGCGCGATCCGTATGTCTCGATCCTTCTGATCATTGCATTTTATTTCGCGCTCGATCGCCGGCACGCGGTAAGCGTGGGCGCGCTCTCGGCGATCATGTTCTTGTTTCGCCCGACGTATGCGTTGTATAGTCTCGTCTTCCTTGCCTGGTACTTCAGGAAGCGCGACAAGGCAGCAATAGAGTTTACGTTGGGTGCGATATTGCCGCTTGTCGTTTTCGTCCTTTGGTATGCTGCTATTGGCGGCCTGAAGGATTTTTGGGATGCAACGATTCTTTTTAACCTGAAAATCTATAGTGGGCAAGGGGCGTCGTTTAATATTTGGGAACCTGTTCGTTTTTATGCACTGTCGGTTATCGCGGTCCTCGCGGCAAGCACGTATTTGTGGAGGCGCGAACGCCCGGCATTCTGGCTATGGGCGGGACTGTTCGCGACGAGCGTTATATCGCTTGTCGTCCTTTACCGGCATAGTGTATATCATTACCATCCGGCGATGACGCTCCTGCTTCTGCTCACCGCGATCGGATGGATACGGCTGGCAGATTTCATTCCGCGCCGAATGGTGCGCGTATCGTTTAGCATCGCCGTCGTACTCTATTATGTGTTTTCGACATTTCGAGGCAACACCATCGAGCATGTTCTTGCCGATATCGTGAACGGACGGATTCATTCATTTGCACAGTCGTACGATCGGTATGAGCCATCGCCAATGTTCGGCGTTGGCGTTCAGACCGAAGTGGGGGATTACTTGAGTGAACATACTCATCCCGGAGATACCGTGCAAATGTTCGGGCCATACAGCTATCCACAGTATCGGGCAGAATTGGTCTCTGCCAGCCGTTTTCAAACGCTGCACGCGGTCGCCATGCGTGGAGCGGCAGATACGCTGATGCCTTTTCAAAAAGAATGGCGGAAGGAGTATATGAACGATCTGCGCAGTAAAAAACCGCTTTATTTTATCGTTTGCGACGCTCCGGAGGCTTTTCGGCAGTATTATGGCGGCCGGTTAGGGCACGAAATCTTAAAAAATGATTTTCAGGAACTTGGATTTTGGGTCGATTCGAACTATTATCCTGAAACGAAGATCGGCGCTTTTACTTTATATAGATTCCACCATCTGCCCCGTTAAACATGCCGCGCTCTATTTCTATTGTCATGCCCATCTATAATGAAGAGGCCTTGCTCAAGGAACTCTTCGAACGCATGACCCGCGTCATGGACGGGATCGAGTCCGAATTTCGCCTCGCCTGCGAATGGGTCCTGGTCAACGATGGTTCCCGCGACCGCTCGTTCGAAATCCTTTGCAATTTTTCGGCAAACGATCGTCGCCTCGTGGTGCTCGATCTCTCTCGAAATTTCGGGCACCAGCCGGCTATTCAGGCCGGCCTTGAACATGCCTCCGGGGACGCCGTGATCGTGATGGACGGCGATCTTCAGGACCCTCCGGAGCTTATTCGTGAACTCGTCCGGTCGTGGCTGACGGGGAACGCCATCGTTGTCGCGGAGCGCCGCTCGCGCGCCGAGCGGGGTATTAAAGGTATGATGTTTTCCGCGTTCCACGCGATGCTCGGGAGGATCAGTGATCTTAAGATGGAAACCGGCAGTGGCGTCTTCGGCCTCATGGACCGTCGAGCGTTGAACGATCTTCTGAAGCTAAAAGAACGGAATCGTTTCCTTCCCGGATTGCGGACCTGGGTGGGCTACCAGCAGGCCCATGTATTGTACGACCGGGAAGAACGCGCCGCCGGAAAGCCGAAACAAAGTTTCACGCGTCTCTTTCGCTATGCGTTCGATGCGATCTTTAGTTTTAGTTTCAAGCCGTTGCGCGCGATCTGGACCCTTGGTTTTATCGTTAGCTTTTTTTCGTTTTGTTATGCCCTCTTCCTTGTCATCGTCCGGTTGCTGCATATTAATGTCGTCGCCGGTTTTACGACGCCGACGGTTGCGATCCTTTTGTTAGGCGGCATTCAACTCATTTCGATCGGGATCCTGGGAGAATATCTGGCCCGCATTTACGATGAAGTGAAGCAGCGGCCGCATTATGTTATTCGGGAGATCGTTCGCGGCGAACCCGCCACGGTGCCCCCCGCGCTCGTCGCCACCGGAGGAGCACTCTAAAGCCTGAATATGGAACTTTCTGAGTACGATGCACTCGAACGGGTCGAGCGAGAGCACTGGTTTTATAAAGGCAAGCGACAGCTCGTTCAGCACTGGATCGATCGCGCCGTCGAGTTTGCTCCGGGCGACCGCATTACGGATTGTGGCGCCGGCACGGGCGAACTTGTGCGAGAACTCAAAGGAATCTTCGAATACCGAGGCATTGGCGTCGTCGGCATCGAATTTTCGGAGGAGGCCCGTCGCCTCGCCCGAGAGCGAAAAGGGACGGAACTTATCGCCGGTTCTATTCTCAATCTTCCGATCAACGATGGTTCCACTGCGGTGACCATTGCGCTCGATGTACTAGAGCATGTGGAAGACGATCGCCTTGCATTTTCTGAGATGCTCCGAGTGACGCGCTCCGGTGGACTTGTAATTATTAATGTTCCCGCGTTTATGAGCCTTTGGAGTGAGTGGGATGTATCGTTGGGCCATTATCGACGCTATACGAAAGCACTGCTTGCGGACGTGCTCGCGCCTTATCGGCATGAATTCGACCTTCTGCATTTCGATTATGCGAATGCCTTTGCATTTGTACCGATCCTCACGCTTCGCACGGTGCAAAAAGTCCTGCGTCTGAAATCGCGTTTCGAAGACCGCATTCCCGGCCCGCGCGTGAATAAACTACTGCTCGATCTTTTTGTCGGCCCCAGCCGAGCAGAATGGTTCCACCCGCCGTTCGGCTCTTCGCTGTTTTGTGTGTTGAAAAAACGATGACGTTCGAACGCACGACTCGCAATGTTGCTATCGCCCTCGCGAGCGCCTTCATCGTGCTTGTTCTTGCGCTTTCGATCCTTCGCCTTGCCTATCCGTATGAAGTCGAATGGATGGAGGGCGCGATGATGGACCATGTGGTGCGAGTCGTCCATCAGCAGCCGATTTACACTGCGCCCACGATCGATTTCGTTGCATGGCTCTACCCCCCGCTCTATTATTATGCGGTCGCAGCCGTAGCAAAAATAACCGGCGTTACTTTTCTTGCTGGGCGCCTCGTCTCGTTCGTTTCCACGCTGCTTACCGCATTTCTGCTCGGTTGGATCGTCGCTCGCAGTACGGATAAGCGCCTGTTCGGTTTTTTTGCTTTTGCTCTTTATTTTGCGAGCTATGGCGCGACCGGATTTTATTTCGATATCGTTCGAAACGATGCCTTCTTTACGTTTCTGGTCGTCCTCGCGGCATGGTCTGCCATTGTTTTGCCGCGAAGGGCTTCCTACGTTACCGCCGTTATTCTGGTACTCGCATTTCTTACGAAGCAGCAGGCGATTTTTTTCCTTCCCGCGATTGCGCTCTGGTTCTGGCTCCGAAATAGAAAAAGCGGGGTTATTTGCGCACTTACTTCGATTATTCTCATTCTGATTTCCCTGCTGGCTTTGAACCTCCGGACGCACGGATGGGCCAACTATTATATGTTTCGAATTCCGAATGCGAAGGAAGCCGATTTTTCGACCATTCGAATGCTGGATGTTTTTTCGAATTATGCGCTCAGCACTTTTGCGGTTTCTTCCCTTGCATTGATCGCTCTTCCGGTTCTCTTCAAAGAACGACGATCGCGATCGCCATCGAGGACCTGGCGTGCATTTATCTCGACCGATCCGGGTCTTCTCCTCATGATGGCGATCGCCGGACTTGTTGCGGGGGCATTCAGTTTGGGAAATGAAGGAGGGTATAAAAACGTCATGATGCCCTTTGTTGCGTTCGTTTTACCGCTTCTGCCAATTGCGGTTCATGAGATCGGGGAAAATCATCTTGTGTTTCGGCGGTATGTATACATTCCGATCCTGTTTCAATTTATCGCTCTATACTTTAACCCGCTTTCGGAAAAAATGCTGATCGCGAGTCCGCACCAGCGCCTCGGCGGGGACCGCTTCATGCAAAAGCTGGGGGCGATACCGGGAGAAGTGTTTATTCCCTATCACGGCTTTATCGCCACGCAGGCCGGGAAGCCTTCCCATGCCCAGATCCTCGCCTCCATCGATGTTTTGCGAATGCATGACAGTACCGCCCGGCGCCTGCAGGCCGAGTATGACAGTGCCTATTCCCAGCACCGCTTTTCGGCGATCGTGATGGAAGAAAGCGACGATTTTCGCACCGATTCCATCGCCCATTATACGCTTGCCGGCCGTATGCTTTCGGAACCGAACGTGTATCTGACGCGGGTTGCGGACGATGCGACACGGCCGGAATTTATTTTTGTCCCAAAGTAAGGGACTGGGATTCATTTCGGGTGTTTCTTCTTTTACCTATAACGTAGTTCATTTGCCCCGTGCGTCCTGTAGAGCTTTCTATTGTTATCGCTGTCTATAACGAGGAAGCCGTGCTCGAGGAACTCGAGCGCCGGCTAACGGCCGCGCTCCGCTCTATCGGGCGGAGCTACGAGATCGTCCTCGTCGATGACGGTTCTCGCGATCGTTCGCTCGAACGGTTACTCTCGCTTCGCGACAAAGATCCCGAACATATCCGGATCTTCAGTTTTACGCGCAATTTCGGCCATCATATCGCCCTTACCGCAGGGCTCGATCATGCGGAAGGCGAGATCATGGTCATGATGGACGCCGATCTCCAGGACCAGCCCGAAGAAATTCCCAAACTGCTGGCAAAGCTGGATGAAGGGTATGAGGTCGTCTGGGGCGAGCGCGAACGACGGCAGTTCAAATGGTACAAGAACCTGTCGAGTTATCTCTTCCTCTGGGTGATGAATACCTTGGCCCGCTCGGAAGTACGACTCGATTCGAGTATCTTTCGGGCCATGCGAAAGAACGTCGCGGACGACCTTCGGGCCATGCGCGAAAAAGCGCGGTACCTGCCCGGGCTCGTTCGTTGGATCGGGTATCGTCAGGCGAGCGTCCCGGTTGTCCATGGTAAACGCTTTGCCGGCGAGACCAAATATTCGTTCTGGCGGCTTATCAAGCTTGCGCTGAGCACAGCCACGAGTTTCAGCGCTGCGCCACTCCAGTTTGCCACGGTTTCAGGAATGATCACTGCGGGCGTTGCCGTCCTGGCGGTGATCTATATTCTTATTCGAAAGATTTTGGGAGCCTATTCCGTACCCGGATATGCTTCTATCATGATCGCGATTTTCTTCTTCGGCGCTCTCCAGCTCATTGTGATAGGGCTGATGGGCGAGTACATTAGTCGTATCTATCGCGAAGCCCAGGGGCGGCCGCTCTATTTGCTGAAAGATCTAAGTCCTCGAGTTTCCCGCTCGGTGGTTCTGGATCGTGTCTCGGATCTGCCGCACCGGTTTTCGGAACTATCCGAACCGGACCGCGGGGAGTTTTTATCAGCGCTCGAACGAGATGCGGCGCTGCCCATGAAATTTCTGAACGGCGACCCCGGGCCGTACTATTTCGAGCAATGGCAAAAATCGAACCCCTCTGTTTTTTTGCGGCGGGAAAGGGATCGCCTTGCCGCGGTCTGTTTACTTTCGGAGCTCGAATGGGATACGCGCGTGCTGGGGGTTCCTGCGACGAGAATCTTGTATGCGAATGCGTTCGGTAATACGATTGACGACCGTCGGATCGTTGGGCTCCGATCGGTACTTCACGATGCCGTCGAATTTGCGAGAAGGAAGAACATCCGTCTGATGGACGTCCGAGTGCCGAGCGAAGATCTCTTCATTATGCGCGCCTTCGAGCAGGAAGGCTTTCATCTTGTGGATGTTCTGGTCACGCTCGGAGCAGAACGATCGCACTTCGATCGCATTCTTGACCGTCCGAAGGTTCCTTTCAAAGACATTCTGATTCGTCCAATGAGGCCAGGCGATGAAACCGTGCTTGCAAAGATTTCAGAAACATCGTACGGCGATACGAGCATGATCCAGGACCGGTTTTTTCTGGAACCGATGATCCCCCACGAACGGGGAGAGCGGCTGTTCGTCGAGTGGTTCGTAAATATAGCCCGACGGCACCACGAAGGCAACGCCACCGTCCTCGTCGCAGAATTCCAGGGATCGCCCTGCGGCTATCTGGCCATGGAACCGTTTCCGGCAAGGAATGGCGAGGTATGGCTCCGGGATTCCCTGAATGCCGTAGCCGCAGAAGCGCGCGGGCAGGGGCTGTATCGCTCGCTGGTGATCGAGGCCATTCGCTACGCGCGGGAATCGGGTGCCCCGGGTATCTTTACCAAAACTCAATCCTCTACGTACCGTGTTATCAATACGTGGCTGCATCTGGGAGGAGCGATGCTCGAAAGTGCTGCCACGCTGCATTGGACCAATCCGTAGAAACGCCCCGTTGTAATCGTTCCTGTTGTTCACTTTTATTTTTGACTCTTGAAGACCATTCTCATTACCGGCGGTGCCGGATTTATCGGAAGTAATTTTCTCGAATTTATTTTTCGGAAATATCCGGACTACCATGTGATCGTCCTCGATGCGCTCACGTATGCCGGCTCCCCGGATAATATTCCGGACGACATTAAATCTTCCAAGCGCTTTGAATTCTGGTATGGGAACGTTACGAATGACGATCTCGTCAGCCAGCTGGTAGGCCGGTCGGACATGGTCGTCCATTTTGCAGCGGAAAGTCACGTCGCGCGTTCGATTTTCGATAATAAGATTTTTTATATGACCGATGTCCTCGGCACGCAGGCCGTGGCGAATGCCATCGTACGTAAAAAAGACCTGGACCGGTTTATCCATATCTCGACGAGCGAAGTCTATGGCACGGCGCATTCTGTTCCCATGACGGAAGAGCACCCGCTGAATCCGCTTTCGCCGTATGCCAGCGCCAAAGCCGGGGCCGACCGGCTCGTCTATTCCTATATTGCAAGCTATGGAATTCCCGCCTGCATTTTGCGTCCGTTCAATCAATACGGGCCGAAGCAGCATCTCGAAAAGGTGATCCCCCGGTTTATCACGAGTGCATTGCTCGAAGAGCCGCTCACCGTGCATGGCTCTGGCGGCGCGATCCGCGATTGGCTCTATGTACAGGACACTTGCGAGCGCATCGACAAAGTCCTTCACGCACCGATCGAGCGGATCAAAGGTGAAGTATTCAATCTTGGTTCGGGCTACGAACTCGATATTCTGAGTATTGCAACGCTGGTACTCGACATTCTAAAAAAACCGAACGACCTCATTTCTCATATTGGGAACCGCCCCGGGCAGGTGGACCGCCATATTTCCTCGACCGATAAAGCACAGGAACGGCTAGGAATCGGCCCGGGCCGTTCGTTCGAGCAGGGCCTCGAAGAAACGATCGATTGGTACCGAACTCACCGCTCGTGGTGGGAAAAATTGTTATGGATGCGTCACGTGCCGATTATCACGGAAAGCGGAAAGGTTGAATATCACTGACGCGTCGTATTCCGGTCCCACGCCGTCTGACTCCGGCGGTATGCGTAAGAAACGATCGCTTACGCTTTCGGTCCCTCAGCGCCTCGAGGGGCTGCTGGCCGTCGTGCTTGTGATTGCGATGCTCTATTGGCTTGCAGAAAGTGCCCATAGCCTCTATCTTTTTCCAGTCCCCGATAGCTTCCGTTGGTACGGCGACGAGACGTGGATGCTGCTTGCCTGGAAAAATTTGCTGACGCATGGCCGGCTCATCCTTCCGTTTGCGCGCGGCTCGACCCTCGAATCTTCACCGGGGCTTCTGCTGGGTTCGCCGTGGCTCGCCGCACTCGTGTACGGAGCGCCTCAGATGTTAGCGCCGGTCGATACCGACGTGATCACGATCGGTAGGACCGTAAGCTTTATTTTAGGCCTTTCTATTATATTCGTCATCGGTTGGGGGGCATACCGCCTCGGTATCAGCGGTCGTGCGGCGATACTTTCGATGGGCGTGCTCGTGACCGCGTCGAGTTTTACTTTTGCGTCTCACAGCTCCCGTTACGATATGATGACGGGGCTTGCCCTTTTGACGTTTGTCGTTGCATGCGCCACCGCGCGAGTTTCGAAGAAGGGCGTGCGACGCCGGCGACCGAGCACCGTTTTTTGGATCGGATTTGCAGGAGTTTTAACGGCATTTACGATCAGTCCGCATCTGGAAGCGTTGCTCGCTCCCGTTTTACTTTTTATTGCGTGGCGCGCCGCTGCGTTTCGAGGCCCAAAGTGCATTGCGGCTTTTATTTCTGGCATTGTGCTCGCCTTGTTTTTGCTTGTCCTGGTCTATTCGATTGCAAACCATTCGTTCTCCCTGGCCGGGGGAATCACTTCCGATAATCAATTCGGTTCGGTACTGAATAATCTGCCGGTACGCCATTTATTCTCATGGTCCGCGCAGCGGCATCAGCTCTGGGCGAAAGGATATTATTTATGGGCTGAAGCGCCACTCTTCGCGATTGCGATCGCACTTATTCTTATCAGCGAAGTCATCCTACTGGTTACGAAGCGCCCGCATCCGAGGACGGCCTATTTGACCGCATGTTTATTCCTTGCGACGGTCAGCGGTCTTTTTTTACAGAGCACGTTGCCTTACTATCTCGTGCATCTTCTTCCTCTGGCGGCCTTTGTTTTCGCTGCGCACCTGAATGAATGGAGACACACGACATGGCTGCATCCGGCCGTTGCTTTCGCGAGCCTGGGCGTCGCCATCGCTATTGCGATCTGGTGGGTTCCCGAACTTCTGAATGCGGGTCGGATAGGAAAACGAATCGACGAAGCGAATTCGGCCGCGGTTCAGGCCGCGTTTGAAGCACAGCGACCGGAAGCCGGTTCGATGAAGCCGTTGGTCCTTGCGCAGGCTCCGGCCTTACACGAGTTGCTTCGGGATTCTTCGGTCCGCGCCATGTCGGAAGCCTTTCTTTTCTTTCCACTGCGCCGAGAGCCTCCCGATTCGACGGTTCGGCGACTGGGCGTTAGATTTATCGTCGATTATAATCATCCCATGACCGCCGCGTATGAGCGAATGGTCCGTAGCGCGACGCCGGTATTTTCCCGAGCCGGGGCGTTACTTGATCGAACGGTCGATTATTTTCACGATACGACGGGTGAATGGGATACGCTTACGCTCTATCGGATCGATTCCGTCCATGAGTAACACTCGGCTCTGGTTTCTTCTGTCACTTGCCGCTACGGCCGGCATCCTCGCCGTCACACTCCTCCTTCCACTCGGCTTCGATAATGATGTGTATGAAGCCATGGGGCGGACCCTCTACGCGTATCATGGCCTTCCTTATCTCGCCTCATGGGACATGAATTTCCCTGGAATTATTTTTATTCATTGGGCGAGCATTGCGTTGTTCGGTGCGAGCGATTTCGGGTTTCGACTGTTCGATTACCTTACGCATATTGCCATGGCGGGAATGTATTTTGCCGTCCTTCGTGAGTGGCTGAATCCATTCCAACGTTTTACGGCCGTGACGCTGTACGCCTTGTATTATGCTTCCGGCCAGTGGGGCCTTGCGGGGCAGCGCGATGAATACGCTGTTCTATTCCTGCTGATCGCTGTCCTGGTCTATTTTCAATGGTACGCAAGGCCTGGATCGAAGCGATCGTATGGGCCGGCTGTCATCATCGGAGTTCTGTGTGCGCTGGCGTTCCTGGTCCGGCCCACGTATCTTCTGTTCCTTCTCTCTTTTTCGATTGTATTCGCTCGCAACCCATTTTTACCGTTAAAAAAAAGTTTTCTTTCTGCGTTAGTGGTTGGGTTTGTCGTTCCAACCTCTATTCTTGTGCTCGCCTATGGAGTGGAGCGGAACGGCATCGTCCAGCTCTACAATTCTGTCATTCGTTTTAATCTCGAGGCCTATTCCGGAATTTCCGTTCCTGTGCATTTATTTACGATCGGTCGAGCGCCGATCTATATTGCGGCCGCGATCGGCCTTTTTTTTATCGCCCGCAAAAAGCGGAGCAAGGGAATGCCATCATCGACGCAGCATGCTGCTCTCAAACGCGAGTTATTGATCTGCTTTGCTGTGAGCGCGCTGTTGTCGCCGATCGTGATGGGGAAATATTTTACGTATCACTTCGCGCCGTTTATGATGATCGCCATCGGATTTGCAGCTGTTGGCGTGAATCGCATGGCAGAATGGATCTCACTTCCAGCATTACGCCCATTAAGCGTTGTATCGTTGCTCATTGTGTTTGCAGCCTGTTATTATCCTCGACAGCTTATTCGAATATTCTTATCTGAGCTGGGGAATGAACACCCCGTGGAGAGGACGTACGAGCGTGTACTGGATAATTCCCTCACGGGGATTCGGGCCCAGAACGACGTCGTCGCGTATATCGACCGAACACTGGAGTCCGATCGTCCGATCGAAGTCGCTTCGTTTTTTCCCTCGCTGCGCTGGCGTTCGGGCCGCCCGATGGCGACACGGTTCACTTCCCTCGTTCCTCTTGTTCCTGCGGTGCGTTCCGTTCCCGGTTATGTCTCGGAATGGCAGCGAGAATTTATAACGAACATCGGTACCGTTCGGCCAAAGTACATTGTCCTTTCGAAGGAACACCTCTGGTGGCCCTTCGCTCAATGCTATGAAGATAGTGCGGCGCACCAGGTTCCCGGTTTTGACAGCGTGCTCGCGGCGAATTATCGTTACGATACGACGATTCACGGATACCGTTTATACCGGCTTCGATGAAGTCCACACGCACGTTATGGGCCGCAGCGTATATTGCCGGAGGGCTTTTTACGGTACTGTTTCTTTTTTTAGCGGCGCTCCGACTTTTCTATCCCTATGAAGTAGAATGGAACGAAGGCGCGGTTCTTATCCATGCGCTCCGTGTCCTGGAAGGGAAACCGATCTATGCGATGCCTTCGCTCGATTTTTCTGCGTTCGTTTATACTCCGCTCTATTATTATCTCACGGCATGCGTAATGAAGGTCGCAGGCATCGGACTCTGGGCCGGGCGCTTGGTTTCGATCGTTGCGACGTTCCTGACAGCGTTCCTCTGCGCGAACATCGTTCGGCGAGAAGCAAGATCATTCCCGCTCGCAGTACTGAGTGCGGCGTTATACCTCGCGTTTTATAGAACGAGTGGATATTTTTACGACATTGTACGGATGGACGCGCTGGCGGTTTTTTTTGCGATCCTGACGCTTTACATCGCCCTGTATCACCGGCGGGGCTTCCTGTTCGCCGCAATCGTTGGCGCGTTTGCCTATTTTACGAAGCAGCAAATGGTGTTCATCCTGCCGGCCGTCGCCATTGGCCTGGCTACTCGAAATAAAAAACATGCGGCACTCTTCTCACTTCTTTCGATCGCCCTGATCGTCGTGGGAACGATCGCATTCAATACGGCGACCGAAGGGTGGTATCGATTTTTTACATTCACGATCCCGTCGGTGAAAGCCGCGCAGGGATTTTCCTTGCAAACGGCACTCGAGTTCGTTCCTAAGTATCTTTTCGGTTCCCTTGGCTTTTTTACATTGATACTGATTCTCGCTACGGTCCGCCTCAGAAGCACCATCGGTGTTTCGAACTGGGTGTTTCTTATCGCAGCGTATATTGCAGCCGTCGGTTCTGCTGCGGTGGGCCTTGGAAATCCGGGTGGATATAAGAACGTTCTCATGCCGCTTTTGGGAATCATCGCGATCGTGTTTCCGCTCTGCGTGGAAGCCATTGAGCAGATGGTCCCCAGGCAGCCGCAGGTCGCTCCGGTGATTCTGTTGCTTGGATTTCTTTCATTGGTCTTCAATCCCCTGGGCGAAAAAATGCTGCTTGCGAGTGCCCGGCAGCGTGAAGCCGGGGACGCGTTTATTGCGAAACTACATTCGATGACGGGTGACGTTTGGGTACCGTTCCATGGATATCTGAACACGCTCGCGGGTAAGCCGGAGCATGTCCACTTCATGGCGATGAACGACGCACTGGTTCCCAAAAATGCCGCCAGCAAAGCGTTCCAGCGGGAGATCGATTCCGCGCTTGCTGCGCATCGTTTTTCTGCCATTATTTTAGACGAAGAGCGTGTCTTCCACTGGGATTCCGTACCGCACTATAGTCGCTCGTCTTCGATCTTTCAGGTCCCGAATGTCGGTCTCTCACGTATTGGCGATGCAGCAACGCGGCCGCAATTCATTTACCGGCCTGCCCCATGAACGATTCCTCTCGCCGTATTCTTGCGCTCGTACTTGCGGTCCTTACGCTTGCGGTCCTGATCGACCAGGCACGGTTTCTTTTTACGTACCCCGTTCCTGACACCGGTATGTGGTTCGGCGATGAAACGTGGACGATGCTGACCGTTCGGGCGATGATTACCAGTGGCGTCGCTCGGGTCCCGGAAGCGCTCGGTTCTTCACTTGCGCATTCGAACGGCCTTATCAATGGTTCCATCTGGATTTCCGCGGCGCTCTACGGAGTTCCTGCGGTGCTTGCCGCGCAGCGCTTGAGCCCGGTAGAGATCGGGAGGGTGATAACGTTTCTGCTCTCTCTGGTCTCTTTATTTACAATGTATCGGTTTTGCCGCTTTCTCAAACTTCCCGGATCGGCGGTGCTCACGGCGCTCTTCGCACTTGTTATTTCGAATGCGTTTTATTTTTCCAGCCATTCGGCGCGGCTTGATGCAGCAACGGGGCTTGCGGTGTTGCTTTTGTTTTTTTTGTTGTGCACCGTGTTCGATCGTTGGCAGCGCATGGGAGCGATTGGCCAATGGGCGTTCTGGCTTCCCGCCCTTGGGGTCTTTTCGATTGCCGTCTATGTCCATGTGCCGGCGCTTATGTTCTTGCCGCTGCTCTATTCGTTATGGCGTTTTCGAGTCTTTCAACGTCGGCGGCCATTCGTGCTGGCTGCGGCTGGAATGCTTACCGGACTGCTCTCGATCGTCGTTCTCTATTGGTTTTCGACACACTCGCTCCATTTATTGGGAACAGGATACAATCAATATTACAACGTCGCAAACTCGCTGCCGGTCTTGCATCTTCGGTCCTGGCGCGTGCAAAAGATCAATACGATCGATCGTGCCATTCAAGTCTGGCAGGTAGCGTGGCCGCTTGTCGTTCTGCTGCTGGCCGGCACCGGGGTACGGGTACTGCGCCGAGTTCCATTTTCAACGTCGGAACGATTTTTTCTCGTCAATGCGGTGCTTTTAGTGTTAGGATGGGGACTGTTTGGTGGCCCGGCTGTTTTCTATAATATTCATGTGCTCCCCGTTGCAGCGGTCGCCGGAGCGATCCTTATTGAGCCCGCTTTTTCGCAGCCGGCGAGCCGGGCGACGACGTGGGGATGCACTGTCCTGTTTATCGTTCTTACAATAATGGCCGTTCTTAGACAGGAACGATTTGGCGCGGTCGGGGCGAGACTCGTCCGCGAGAACGATGCCGCAATACATGCCCTCGTCGATCCTGTTGCTTCGATCCAGCACCCACCCTTGGTCCTCACCGACGAACCGGCCATCGATGCGATCGCAGGAATGAATGGTGTTCGGCTTATGACGAACCACCTTCTTCTGTTTGGGGACGAGAACAAGGCTCTTCCGGAAATTTTGCGAGGAAAGAATGTGAACTATTTATTGCTGTATTCCACATCCCGGTGGACGAGTCCGTTTCGCCGGCTTGCGGACTCGCTGTATACCATGATAGCTTTTCGCGTGGGAAGGCTTACCGATCAGGCGCGCTCCTACGATGAACCGCATTGGAACGAAATGGACACTCTTCGGCTCTATACCGTTCGATGAACGAACCGCGCTCGCTCGTCATAGAACAGGTCGTGACGTGGGTCCTCACGACATGCGTTATCGTCGTGCTCGTCCTGCAGGTGCGCCTGCTGTATGATTTTCCGCAGCCGGACAGCGCGCGATGGTGGGGCGATGAGACCGGCCAGATGCTCGAACTTCGTGCCGAATTGCAGGATGGATATGCGCGGATTCCGACGGGAATCGGTTCGAGTGTCGCCATTACCAATGGACTTGTTCGGGGGAACTCGTGGCTGGCGGCGCTCCTCTTCGGGGTTCCATCGCTGATCTTTGCAACGAGTGCCGATCTCGTCTCCATCGGAAGGACCGTCACGTTTGTCTGTTCAATTCTTCTTCTTTTTGTAATATACCGTATGCTTCGGGGCATTCGAGTATCCCCGATGCTTGCGGTGTTCGCGCTTCTACTGCTCGTGACGACCCGAAGCTTCTTTTTTGCGAGCCATGCCGCTCGGTTGGATGTCGTTGCCGGCGTTGCGCTTTTGGGGTTCGTGTGGTATCTTGCCACCCGTTTCGAAGTTACTCGGGACCGGCCATGGATGAATTCGCCTCGCTGGTTTTTTTTGTATGGCGCCATGGCAGTCCTTTTTGCGACGCTTTCCATTCATTTGCTCGCGCTGCTTTTTGTCCTTTCCCTCTATATGCTCTGGCGTTCTCGAATATTTCGAAATGTTCCCGGCGCGATGGCAGCCATGGGCGGGGCCATTGTCGTGCTCGCATTGCTCCTTTCTATTTACGCACTTTCGGGCGCACCGGTCACGATGTTCGGTCCATCGATCGCACATAACCAGTTCCAGTCGGTGGCGGGCGGACTTCCGATCCTCCGACCGTTCTCACGATCGGTCCAGGTTGCCAATATCCTGGAACGGCTTCATGGCCTTTGGAGTGAAGCGCCGGCTGTGCTTTTGCTTTTTGTTATCTCTATTGTCATTTCGCTTTTCCGGGGCGATCGAGCGAAGGATCATCGGGCGTCGTGGCTTTCGGGCGCGGCGATCGTGATCGCTCTGGCGTGGCTTCTTCTCGAAAGCCCGGCGCTTTACTATTACATGCAAGTGCTACCGCTGTTTGTGGTCGCGCTCATCGCTCTTCTCGCGTCGCGATGGCGGTCATCGCTTCTGCTTTGCGTTCCCACACTTGTTGCGGGCATCATCCTGTGTTATCTGGGAACCCGGGATGCACTGAATGCCAGCTCACTCGCCGAGACCATCGCACGCGATAATAATCGCGCGATCGAGGAAGTGACCACAACGATAAATTTGCAAAGCCCGAATGGGCGACCCACGGTGCTGGCACAGAACCCGGCAATCGCGCGTCTGGAACATGACACAACGCTCCGGCTTATGACCGCGCACTTTATCAGTTTTCCCATCTATCGAGGCCCGATCCCTGACATTCTTCGCGCAACTCATGTTGGATATATCGTTCTTTATGCGTCGCACGATGGATCGGTTTATTCCGAAGAGTATGGCGTGCTTCGGCCCATTGCGGACCGTATCGCGACACCGGTCCTAAAAATACCGGGAACGCTATTCGATGTCCATCGCGATTATTTTAAACCGCTTTCGCAGGACTCGCTCGACACCCTTATTCTTTATTCTTTTCCATATCGTGCTCGATAACGCGAATCCGTCGAACACCCGTCCACGCTTGGAACGCTTTTCAGAGCCGGCGTTCTACGGCATGCTGACGCTTGCCACGGCCGTATTTATGTTGGGCCTCCGTTCGCTTTACTCGACACCGATTGCCGACTCGTACCTCTGGTGGGGGGATGAAAGCTGGCTGATGATCGAGTTTCGAACCCAGATGTTGCACGGCGTTTTTCAGCATCCGTATGCTTTGGCATCCAGCCTTTCGCATGGCAGCGGGATCGTACTTGGGAATATGTGGGTACCAGCGATGTTCTACGGCCTTCCCGCTGCACTAATTTCGCCCGAATCGATGGATATTGTTCTCCTCGGGCGGACCATTACGGCACTTTTTGCTTTCACACTTCTCGTTGCGCTCTATGAAATCGCACGGCGCCTTACCGGGGACCGGCTGCTTGCGATCTTTAGTGTGCTCCTGCTTGTGACTTCGCGATCGTTCCTTTTTACGAGCCACTCGGCTCGTTACGACGAGCTTTCTGCTCTTGCGATTCTTTCCGGAATGTATCTTTTGCAAAGAATGCGATGGGTTCCTTCTTTGGCCAAAAGTCTCGCGCTCGGATTTCTGGCTATGGCGACGATGCTGATCACCGTCCATGTCACCTTCGCTTTGTTCCTCGCGGCCTTTTTATGGAATATCTATCGCTCTAAAAGAGAATGGCCGAAGCACACCGGTCTTTTTTTAAGTGGTGCCCTCATTTTTCTCGTCGCACTTTCTTCTCTTTCCATCCTTTCTGGGCAGGCGACGCTCTTCGGCACGTCGAGTAGTGCCGCCTTTTGGCTGAACGTTCACGATATCCCGGCGTTGCGATTTTATTCTCGTTCGGTTCAGGTCGCAAACATTGTGCAGCGATGGAAGACGTTCCTGGAATTTGGGAGTGGATATATTACTGTATCTGTGGCGGTGGTTCTCTTATTCGTTGTGAAGGTCCTGCGAGATCGATCCCTGGCCCACATTGGGTTTACGGCCACTCTATTCATCGCCATATTTATTTCATGGCTGGAACTTGAAAGCTCAGCTCCCACGAGCTATCTGATCTATATCCTGCCCGTCCTTTCCGTTGCATCGGTACTTATATTTCAGCGGGTCCTTTCAGAACCGTTCAGGATGACCCTACTCAGCTTGCTGGCGATCGCACTAACCGTTCTGGCATTGAAAGAAATGCCTGGGCCGCACGGCAAAGGGTATCGTATCATGACGGATAATTATCAGGCGGTGGCGGCGGCCGTTTCTCAGGTCCACGATATCGAAGAATCGGCCGGCGACACTGCGAGGCCTCCGCTCGTGCTGGCATTCAATCCTGCCGTCCATGAACTTCTTCGCGATAGCTCGGTCTCTCTTATGACGACCCACTTTATCGAGTTCCCAGAAATGCATCGAAGTATCGATTCGGTGTTGAAGAGGGAAGGCGTGAAATTCGTGCTGCTCTACGCAAGCGCGATCAAACCCGATTATATGCGCGAAGTAGCGCCCATTCAGGAAGCGCTCGCCCGCATAGGAACGCCGATCTGGGAACGCCCCGGCTATTTTACCGATATTGGCCGTTCGTATTTCGACAAACAAGTTGGAACGCCCGATACTATCCGCCTATATCAGATCCATGAGTGACCGGACGGAAAAAATCGTTGCTGTAACGTTGCTGGTTCTTACTGGGATTCTGCTCGCCCATGAAATGCGCTCTCTTTCGTTCTTTCCGGAACCGAACGGATTGCGATGGTTTGGCGACGAGTCCTGGCTGATGTCCGAAGCGCGCGAGCAAATGGCGACGGGAACCGTTCGTTATCCGCTTGCCATCGGTTCGACGCTCGAATTCGGCAAGGGCCTCGTCCTGAGTATGACGTGGCTTTCGTCTGCGCTCTATGGCCTGCCTGTGCTGATCGCCGGATCCGATCCGATCACCGTTGGGAGGGTCGTCACGGCAGTACTTTCCGTCTTCGTTCTTTTTGCCCTTTTTGCGAGCGCTCGCTCACTGGGAGCGAGTCGCTGTATGGCGTTATTTTCTGTCTTTCTTTTCGTTTCGACGCGCGCTTTTCTCTTTTCCAGTCATTCCGCCCGGCCCGATATGCTGGCCGGTGGGATCGCTCTCGCATTCGTGGCGATACTCACGAAGTGGTCGTATGCCGAACGTGAACGGAGCGGGGTGTGGTGGACGGCTTATGGTGCGATCGTTATGTTCCTCGCCGTAAGTTCATCGATCCACTTGATAACCTTGTTATTTCCCGTGGCTCTTTTTTTTGCATGGCGCCTGGGAGCCTTTCGACGTGTGGGTTTCATGGCTGCCACGGTGTTGGGGGCAGGGGGAGTCCTTGCCGCTCTGATCCTGATCTACTATCTCACGACGGGAAACCTGCGGCTGTTCAGCGTTAGCTCGGGACCGGTCCAGTTCAATGATGTGCTGTCTTCGATTCCCATCCTGCGACCGTTTTCGAGGTCCGTGCAACTCGCAAATCTTACGATCCGCGCGAAACAATTTGCGGCCGAGGCAGCTCCGCTCTTTCTTCTGCTCCTGATCGTTCCATTTGTTTGGAAACGTAATCGATCGCATACCTTAACGGTTGCGATCGTCATTGTTTTTTTGAGCTGGTTTTTTTTGCAGGGAGCGGAGATCAATTATCTGGCCCATGTCCTGCCCTTGTTATTTCTTGCACTTGCCATCGCGCTTACACGACTGTTATCGTACTCACGCTGGCTGTTGCTGCCGATCGTCGCGATCGGCATTGCGTTCGGATTTACCGGGTGGCGTGATGCCGCTCGCGCCTGCAGCAATGCGTCGAACATCGATCGCTCGAATGCGAATGCCGTCGAATCCCTGAAAGCGGCGATTGCTGCGCGATGGCACTTCGCGCAAAAACCGTTGGTCCTTACCGAACCGCCGGTACTCGATCGGCTCGCGAACGACACTTCACTCCGCGTGATGACGGACCATTTCATCTCGTTTCCTTCTATTCCCGTATCGCTGGATACGTTTTTAATGCGGGAACACGTTAACTTTATCGTGCTCTATAATTCTCCATCGTACCCCAAAAATCGGCCCGTGAACGATCCGTTTTATCGGAATGTCCGGCGTTCCAGCACGCTCATTTCCGAAGCGATCGGAATAAGTGGCGACGTGGGCCGCGATTATTTCGACCGTTCCTATTTGCGCGATACATTGCTTTTGTTCGAGGTCTCGCCATGAAAACGATTGGAGTCCTGGGGACATTGTGTGCCGTTGTTCTCTGGCCGTTTCGGCTCAGATTCCCATTCGACGATGTCTTTATCACATTCCGATATGCCGAGCACGTGGCCTCCGGCTATGGGCTTGTTTGGAATATTGGCGGAATTCACACCGAAGGTTATACGAATTTTCTTTTCATTCTTCTCCTTGCCGTTGCTCGCTTTTTCACTTCGGACCTTCTCGCTTTTGCACAGGCGATCGGGCTCCTTTCCACGATCGCGACGGCAATCGTGCTCTACGCGATAGCACTGCGGCTGAACGCGAGCGAGCCACGGATGGGCCGACAGGCCGGCTTTCTTGCCGCGGTGTTGTATTGCGTGACTCCGCTCACCTGGATCAATGCCCTAAGCGGAATGGAGACGAGCTTCTTCGTTCTTCTTTGTGCGCTTGGGATCTACTTTGCGACCGAGGAACGCTTATCTACAGCGTTCCTGGTTACGTTCCTTGCAACGCTTACGCGGCCCGAAGGAGCATTGCTCGCTTTTATTATTTTGGTGGCGGTCCGAACAAAAACCGCCGAGGTGTGGCCGGCGATTCGGTCGTTCGTGATCTGTTTCGCGATTCCACTCGCCTTGTACGCGGTTTGGAAGTATTTTTATTTCGGAACAGTGCTCCCGAATTCATTTTATGTCAAGGTCTTATCCGGTTCCCATGCCCGTCTGCCGGGTCTGCAATATGTTCGCCTGTTCTTCGCGAGCGCACTGGTCGTTATACTGTTGCCGTTCTGTATTCGCTCGTGGCGCGGTTCCTTCATCGTTCTTCCGATCGCCTGGGCTGGAGGGTTACTTGTTTTTTACCTCTTCGTTCTTCCTTTGGAGGGACTTTATGACCGCTTTTTGTGGCCTGCCTTTGCGGCCCTTACGGTCCCTGCCGCCGTTGGTGCCGTAAACTTCATCCATCGCCGGACCTGGCGTCCATTCTGGATCCCTGCTTCGATCATTTTCCTGGTACAGGTACTCTATTCGTTTCTCACGCCACGCACCAAACAAGCGCTCGCGGCACATGAGGACTTGTGGGACGTTAATATGGACCGTGTCGTGCAGGAACTTAACATGCTGCCGCACCGGGATTCTGTTCGCTTTGCCTATGGCGATGCCGGTTATGTGGTCTATAAGACGGGGATCTATCACATCGATCTGTTCGGACTCAATGACACGCGGATTGCCCATGCTCATTCGACCGGCGAACGTGCTGCCATCGTCGCAGAAGAACGGCCGGACCTGCTGTTGCTTCCCATCTATGGGGTCCGAAGGACCGGCCCGGACGGCATTCGCATCCGGGATACATGTGCCGAATGGATCGAGGATGCCTACGGCCTCGCGAGATCGAAGCAGTTCGAGCCTGTCGCGACGATCGATGCATTCCCCTATACGCTGGCCTTCGTGGTGAACGTCAATAGCACCTATTATTGGGAATTAAAAAATTATCTCGAACGCCGTTTAAACAATCCATCCGGGAATCTACGGCCGATCCCCAATTTCTGCTATTTCACGCGATAAATTTCATGCCCGGCGGTCCGAGCGGTTAGCCGGAATAACGAGGTATCGCTGCGAACGCTGGCATGTCCGCGCGGATCGTAGGGTGGCGTTCGGTACACGGCCCACTGAATACCGAGCCGAATGAGATCGTCATGCAGGACCCGGGCCGTGGAATCGTGAACGTGCGGGAACATTTTTAAGTATTCCGGCAGACCGACTTCCGCCCAGCCACCCGAAATTCGCGGTTGAGCGGATTGAAGATGGGGAAAGTAAAGATCGAAGTCGTCGGAATAAACGCGAATGGCATCCTGGGCCTTTTCGAGACCAAGGGCATGCTGAACGTCCGAATATTCATCAACGCGAGCGCCGGCGTGCGACGAAAAAACGATCGTTCCGACGATGGCCGTGGACCACAGCAGCATGGAAGATGCTTTGGCAACGCTAAGCGGAATGCGTATGCGCAATACTGAGAACAATTCTTCCACCAGGTAAAAAAGTGAAGTAACGATAATCGGGAGAACGACGATCATATTTCTTGGACTGCTCCCGGCGGCAGTGATTGCAATATACACGAGGGAAACCGCGGAAAGGAGAACAAGACGGTCAGGGACATTCCGTTTTACGACCCACAGTGTGAGGATCCCAAGCATCGGAACCGCATAGGGGACACTTTTCCATAGGCCGATCGCATAACAAGCGAAGAACTGGGCCGGATCTTTTGCAATGAGCGTCCACGCAGAAATATTCCCAATCATCGGGGGATTATTCCAGTCCATTCCATACATTGTTTTCCAGACATTGAACGCCTGCGCATTTTCAAAAAACCCATGGCCCGAAAAAAGCTGAACGGCTCCCTGTAGCACAACGAATGGAAGGAACCCCACACAAAAAGTGAAAAGCGGTTTCCAGCGTTGGATTGAACGAAAGAACAAAAGAAAAACAACAAATGGGACGGCGAACGCCACGACATGCGTTCGAAAGAGATAGGCCAGTCCCATTAAAATTCCCATTTTGTGCAGCCCCTCGTTATTCGAATAGGATGTGAAGGCCCAGGCCATGAAGAGCAAGGCCAGAAAATCCGGGGTTTCGCTGAGCACAGCGCGAAGGACCTGTGGCGAAAATAGAATGAACGCCAGGGCAAGCACCGCGCCCGATTCTGTTACGCTCTTTCGTAAAAAACGATAAACAAAATAAGCCAGCCACGGCGCAAGTACGATCTGCAGGAGCATCGCAGCACGGACCGGATCGTACATAAACGATAAGAGCCGCAAAAGGAACGGGTAACCGATCGGATAGAAACCGTTGTAAAAGGATTCGGGATTGTGGAGCGAAAGGTGCTCTGCCTGCCATCGCAAGGGGAACACATCGTTACTGAGCACGGCAAAATGCGACGCCCATGAAGCGGCGAGCAATACCACGCCATAGAGGAATGGCGATACGGGACTGATGGCGAGATAGTGTTTTCGAGCGATGGGCATGAAACAATTACGACGCAAAGCTCATTTCATTAGTCCCCGAATGTCCTTTACTCCTGTAACAGTTCTTCGCCGATCGTGGCCTCTTGCGCTTGCCTTTATCGTGGCGCTCGCAGCGCGTCTTTGGGCGCTTTCGGCCCACTCCCTGCTGCTCGACGAGGCGTTCGTAGCCGTAGGGGCACGCGATATCCTTCGGAACCATACCCCGATCTGGGACGCGATTTCGAACGCCCCGTTCATTTGGGGGATCGGCCATTTGATCGGTCTTTCCGGCCTTAACGATCCGGCGCTGGTACGGCTTCCGGCTGCGGTGGTGGGAGCCTGTTCGGTCCTTGTTGTGTACCGATTTGCGCGCCGCCTCATGGGTACTCCTTCTGCAACACTCGCCGCATTTCTTTATGCGGTACACCCATTTGCGGTCGCATTTAGCCGGATTTTGTTTGCCGACTCGTTCCAGGTTTTCTTCGAACTCGCCGGGTGTCTTGCGATCGATCGGTACATTCTTTCGACGAGACGGTATCGCCCGGGTCTGATCGCCATTGTGCTGCTCTGGGCCGCCGCCTTCCTGACGAAGTACAACGCCATCGTTCCCGGAGGTCTCTGGCTGTTGATGGGAATCGTTTCCAGGCGCTACCGGCTTGGTCCGGCGCTGGTCTGTGGCGTCCTCATGCTGGCAGCATCGGCAGGAACACTGTTATTGTGGCCGTGCGACGCTCCGGTCTGGCTTGCTGCGTTTTTGCAAAAGGGCGGGAGCTACGATATCCTGAACGCGGCCGCTTTTTTTTGGACAAAGGTTCACCTGGTGCTCTTTGGCATTACAGAAGCCGCGCTCGCCGGGGGAGTAGTCGCGATGGTACTATTGAACGGAGAACGAAAAAAAGAGATCGCGCACCTTGTGCTTTTCCTTGTTTTCTATCTTGTAGCCATTATCTTCTTAGGACGTACGTTCGAGCGCTACCTGCTCATTACGGTTCCTTTTGCGTGCCTTCTTCTGGCGAAACTATGGGAAGTCATTCCCATCGTGAAAAGAGAACGAATAAGATTATGGGAAATGGCGGGTACGGTGCTACTTGGCCTCACAACGATCGTGTTCGCGATCGGGATCGTTCGCTCATGGACAAACTATATTCGATATCTTGAAAATGATGTCGATCGCCCTGCACTGACGGCGGACGTCCTAAGGCTCGAAGGCGAGGGACATCGCGCGTTCTGGCTGGTGCCGGAACCGATCGAAGCGTATTATCTCGGACTTTCGCAGCATTATTCACGTGCCACGCGTCCGCACCTCGACGGATGGCTTGGCGAGCAGAACTATTTCGAGTGGTCCGCCCTGCCATACAGTGAAGAATGGAGGGGCTATAATGTTCTTTCGGTGCGCAGCATGCTACGGCGCTGGGGGATTAAGAAAACGCTCTTTTCACCGGTCGCTTTTATCGACTCGGTTCATGCGATCGAACGCGGGTCCGTAAACGGGTTTAAAGTGCCTGTACAGGATTACCTCACGAGCGACTTTGTGAGGCCGGGCGATGCCCTTGTGATGCGCTGCGGCATGACCAATCTGGAAGGCGAGCCGATTTTAGAGGATGTTTCACATGAGAACGGGCCACCGCTTCTTCCTTCGCTCCCGCTCAAAGAATACAGCGTCTTCCGTGTCTATCGCCCGGCGGGCGTTTCCAGCAATGCCGATACAACGATCACCACTTTCGAAGCCGGAATGTGGGTCCTTGTTCGGAAATGAAAGTTTGCGCTAAGAATTTTCTTTCAAAAAAGAAAACTCATTTCAGGCTCTCTAACGCTCGACGCAGCCGGGGGAGCATGTCTTCGATATCCTGACTGGAGACTGCGCCAATAGAAAGCCGGAACCAGCCGGTATTATCTTCCGAGCCGAAGGCCTGGAAAGGAACAATGGCCAGCCGCGCTTCTTCGAGCAGGTATTTTCGAATATCCTCATTGGTCTCGAGAATTTTTCCCTTATGGGTCCTGCAGCCGGCGAGATCGAATTGCGCCGTGAGATAAATGGCTCCCATGGGGGAGATCGCAGCGGCTGGGAACCCCTCTTCGTGGAGGTCCTGAATTCCCTGATACAACAGATTGAGCCGTTCTTCGATGTTCGAAACCATCGTGGCGTGATAACCGTCGATCGCATCGTCATCGAGCAGGAGCGCCGCGGTTGCGACTTGCTCCGCTCGCGGTGCCCAGGCGCCAATATGGCCCAAAATATTCGACATGCGGTGGGCAACGTCCGGCGCAGCGACGGCCCATCCTACGCGAACGCCGGTCGCGGCGAACGCCTTGCTGATCCCATCGACAAATATGGTATTCGGGGCAAGTTCGGGTCGGAGCGAGACCGGATTATGATGTACGGTATCGCCGAACGTGAGCATCCAATAGACCTGATCGTACATCATGAAAAGCGGGCGTTCGCCGGATCCGCGGCGGTCGTTTTCGTCGATAACGAGATCGCAAATTCCCTCGAGCGCTTCGCGGCTGAACGCCGTTCCGCTTGGATTGAGCGGCGAGCAGAGCGAAAGGAGTTTCGCATCGCCCAGCGTGCCTCCCAGGACTTCACGGGTCGGAAGAAAGGCATCCTCGGCGCGGCAAATAACTCGTTCCCATGTCGCACGGCTCAAGTGGCAATAGTGATTGTTGTTCCAGGACGGAATCGGGTACACCACTTTGTCCCCTTCGTCTATCAAAACATTATAGGTGGCATAGATCGCAGGCCGAGCGCCGCTCGTAATGATGAACGATTCGATCGGGTAATCGAGGCCGAGACGTCGTTCGTAAAAATTCTTGACTGCTTTTCGGAGCGAGAGCATTCCGTCGGACGGCGGGTAGTTCGTTTCGCCGGCATCGAGTGCAAGTTCGATCGACTTCCGAAGTTCGCGAGGAATAGGGAAGTACCTGGGGTCAAAGTCGCCAACGGTAAGATTGCAGATCGTATGACCTTCTGCGGTCATCGCTCGAATATCGGCGGCGATCTTCAGGATCTCGGAGCCCACCAGGCCCTGTGCCATGTGAGAAACTGCGGGTACGGACCGAATAGGAAATGCTGGCTTTGTTACAGTGTTGAGTTCTTCGACTTCGAGATTCATGATTACGTTCGCGGCCACGCTAATAATTTTTTCAGGCCAGTACAAATATGATAAAAAGAATGGTGGCCGCCTTGAAATTCGGTTTTTCTGGGCCGTGAAAATTAACCGAGCGATGGATAGTAGTGTGCGAGTTCCAGAACGTTCGAGCCAGATGGCCAGGGATGACGCTCCCGGTCGTGGAGTAATGCATGGAGAAATCCGTGTGAGGGGTGAAAGAGTAGCCGGTGCAATGCTCGTTCCGTTCGGGAACTCGAATTCGATTTCATCGCGAATTCCGAATCCGGAAGTTGAAATAACGTGTGCATCTGAAAGGAAGTGCACCCTCGCCTTAAATATTCGAAAGCCATGGCTCCGGTGACGATGTTCCCGGTCGCCGAGAGCGGAATCGTGTGCGGCCATTGCGACAGGACAGAAAGGTTCCTATCGCTGAGGTCCGGCCCGCCATAGGCGACACCCCGGACGCCCTCGTAACTTTTATTCGGATCGAACAGGCGGTTTCCATAAATGACATAGTCGGCCCGGCGCGGATGATGTTCGACGGCATTCAGCATTTCGAGTTGGAAATCGTCATGCTGGGCGGCATTGAAAATCTTAAGGCCAAGCCGAATGTCCTTGCCCACGCTGGTTTCCCGAATGAGGTCTGGCACCGATCGAAGCCAGTTCAGGATCGTTTCCCGTTCTCGAGAAAATGATTCGTCTCCGGCGAGCGTCGGCGAAAAATCTTTTTCAAGCGGCATGCAACCCTCGCGAAGCGTATGCCACGTCCGGTATAACTCGGATGTCGTAAATTCGTATTCAGAACGGTTCCATTGCGTTTCTTCGGGTTTCGGAAGGTGGTACTTGACAGATGGAACGACCAGCATGGAGTGCGAGCCGGCACTCTCGATGGAGCGGCTGAAAAACTTTAAATAATCCGAAAAGCGTTCGCTCCATCCTCTGCCCTTCCAGGTCACGGTCCAGCCATGCTGGCCACGGACCGGTTCTCGAGTTCCCACGATCTCTTCGACCGTCATTTTTGTCGCAGGAATGGCCCAGGCTTTCATCGACTGTGCGCCTGCCTCGTTCTCGGCAATGAGCGTTTTGAGCACCGCAAAACCCAAGCCCGCTTCGGCATCCCGTTGAACCTGATGCGCGTTAAGGGAGAGCTGTCCGGACGCTTTGCCGAACGGATTCTTAATCCGATGCCCTGCATATTCGCTTGCGAGCGAGATTCCATACGTTTCAAGAATATATGGTTCCAGCGGCCGGGGAAGGCCGCTCGAAAATCGTTCGTAATCGTTCAGAAGGCGGGTGTGCCAGTTCATCGGCGTTTCATGTCGGCCGGCAGTGCGTTCAAAAAATCGGCGATTCGCTGAATTTCTTCGCGAGAAAGTTCCCGACCCCACGGATCATAAGTCGCTTCGGGAGAAACAATACCCAGCCAGGATAAGGCATAGAGCATGCGAGCAATATATCCTTCCATTGGCTGAGAAAAGGTTACCATTGAGAAACGGTCGATCAAGTCCGAATAATAAAAGAACGAGACCATGTCCTCCGCATACCAGGCTTTCAGAAGATCGACCTGGGGGGCAGTCAAAGCGGAGCCCATTCCGATGAGGCTGGCATCGGCGCCCATCATCAGCGAATATCCGAGGAACCGGTCTTCGCCCGTAATGAGGAGCATCTCAGGATATTCCGTTTTCATGTGGCGGGCAACGTCTTGAAATGTCATCACGCTATCGAGCGTGGCGATCTTCATACCGATCACATTTGGTACAGCAAACAAACGGTCCAGGATTTCGGGGGAATACGAAATGCCGCCGGCTGCATCGTACAAATAAAATAAGATCAGAGGAAGCCCAGAGTTCGAAAGCTCCTCATGATAGGAAATAATTGCGGATGTTCGTTCTCGTTCCGGCCGGTTGCGGAGATGCGTCGGGGGATGGCAAAGAATGGCATCGGCGCCCAGCGATCTTGCCTGATCGGCCATTGCATGGGATCCGGCGCCTGCGATTATGACCGCATTTGGTAACGATTCTCTCCAATGCGTGAGGACTTCTGCCCGCTCAGGGCTCGTCATCAGCATTCCGCGTCCGGTGTGTGCCCATACCGCAATGCCGGCGAGTTGCAGGTCAGCCATATATTCGGCCATCCGAATATGGGACTCCCGATGAATCGTCCGCTCTGTGGTGAACGGCACGGGGAGTGCCGGGATTAAAGCGTGCCGTAGCCGATTTCGGATGTCATTCGACTTCATCGCTGAAACTCTTTTCTGCTGAGGGTATAACGTTCTATTTTTTCCTCGCTCGCTCGGTAGCCCATCGGTGGTATCGCGATACACCCATCGGCTCCGATCGAGATTTGCGGTTCCACTATGTCGTCATGAAACCATCGAGTACTTGCTTCAATGTCGGTAGGATAAACGAATCCGGGCAAACTTGCAATTTCGAGTGCCTGCGCAGACGCAATGCCGAGTTCCGGCATTGTCCCGAGCCACAGTGAAAGCCCTGCTTCTCGCGCGCGGCCTTCCATCAATTTTGCATTCCACAGGCCGCCTACCCGTTGAACTTTAATATTAATAATTCCGGCCGCATTTAATCGAATGATTTCTTCGAGGGATTCCATCGAATCGGCGGATTCATCGAGGCAGATCGGCGTCCGGATGGAGCGCATCAGGTCTGCTGAATCTTCCAGCGCATCTGCTGCCAACGGTTGTTCTATCATCACCAGATTGAATCGGTCGAGTGCGCGGAGAATTTCCCTGTGTTCCGCAAGTTCGTATGAGGCATTGGCATCGACCATGAGGGGAATATCTCCGAAGCGTTTTCTCACGGCTGTGAGCGGTTCCAGATCCCATCCGGGAGCGATTTTTATTTTTATACGCCGGTAACCATCCCTCAGGTAATGTTCGATTCGCTCCAGCAAAGCGTCCACCGTATCGAACATTCCCACCGCAAGGCCCGATGGGATGTTATGGTGGGGTATTCCTAACAGTTCGCGAATGGTCGTCCCGAGAAGTGAAGCGAAAAGGTCCCATACGGCACCCTCGATCCCGGCTCGAGCAAAACATTCGTATTTAAAGCGGTTCAGTGAATCGGCATATTGGACAGGGTTGGCAATCGTGCGGGAAAAAATATCGGGAATGAGATCGTTCACAAGCGTATCCCATGTGCTTTCGGGTGTCTCTTTGGAGTAAAACGATCCGGGCATCGGCGATGCTTCTCCGTAGCCGGAATGGCCGGCTGCCTGAACCTGAATCACGATACTTTCTTTTTCTGAAACGGTGCCATTCGAAATGCGGAACGGTTCCCGCATCGGAATCCGGACCCGGCGCAGGAGGATCCGCTCGACCGAAATTGCCGTTGCACTCATCCTTTCACTCCGGTTCGTAAAAAGGCGTCTGCGACGTGCCGTTGTGCGACCATATAGAATAGCACGATAGGGATAATGCTGAGGAGCGTTCCCGCCATCAAAAGATCGTAACGAAAATTATGTTGGACCGTCTGCAAAATTGCAAGCCCGAAGGAGAGCGGCATTTTTTCTTCGCTCGAAAGGAAGAGGACGGGACTCAAAAGATCGTTCCAAATGCCCATAAACACGAACAGCGATAGTACGGCAAGTGCCGGTTTTGAGAGTGGCAGTAGCACCGTAGCGAAAAAACGGAATCGTCCCGCACCGTCGATTCGGGCGGCATCTTCCAGTTCTTTCGGCACCGACTCGAAGAATTGCCGTAGTAAAAAAACACCAAAGGCGCCGGTGGCAAATGCACCGCCAAAAAAATGGGGAACGATCAAGGATGCTTGGTTATCGAGCCATCCCAGCCAACGGATGATGATGAATACCGGGACCATCGTCACCTGGAATGGGATCATCATCGTCGAAAGAATAATGGAGAATAAAATCCCTTTGCCACGAAACTCCATGCGCGCAAAGGCAAAGGCGGCAAGCGCCGCCGCAGACACTTCGCCAAAGGTGCCTAACACGCTGATCTTGATGGAATTAAAAAAGAACGTGCCGATGGGCAACTCGCGGAAAATTGCGGCATAATTCGAAAAGTGCGGCGATCGAGGAACGAGGGACGGTGGGAACCGAACGAGCGATTGCGGCGACTCGAGGGAAGTTACAAGCATCCAGAAGAACGGTATCAGCATCAGTGCCGCAACGAGTCCCAGGGCGGTATATCGCAGAATGTTCTTCATGGCCGGAATACCCATCGGCGTCGAAGGAGGAATTGAAGCCCGGTGATGGTGAGTACGAGTACGAAGAAAATATATCCCAATGCACTGGCGCCACCCAAATTAAAAAAGCGAAACGCCATTTGCCAGATGTAGTAACTAAAGGTCAGCGTCGAAATCCCGGGTCCGCCATTTGTCATGACAAATGTCTGCTCAAAGACCTGGAATGCACCGATAGTCGTTACCACCAGAACAAAGAACATCACCGGCGAAAGGAGCGGCAGCGTGATATGCCGGAAGCGGTTCCAGGCGTTCGATCCATCCAGGCGTGCAGCCTCGTGATAATCCCTGGAAATGCTTGAAAGGCCGGCCAGAAAGATCATCATGTTATACCCGGAATTTTTCCATACGCCCATGATCGCGATGGCCGGAAGCGCCCAATGAGGATCCTGCAGCCACTTCGGACCTGGGATATGAACGATGGACAACAGATAATTAATGAGTCCGATATCGCTGTTATACATCCAGGACCATATAATCGCCGCCGCGACCATCGACGTGACAACGGGAAGGAAATAAACGGTGCGAAAGAATGCAAGCCCGCGAATCTTTTTTTCTATGAGGAGTGCCAAAAGCAGGGACACGATGACGCTTGCTGGAACGTAAAGGAGGACATAATAACACGTGTTGGCAAAGACCTGCCAAAACAATTGCGAATGGAGCAACTCCGCATAATTGCGTGTGCCAATGAATTGAGGCGCGGTTCCCATCTCATAGTGGGTAAACGAAAGCCCGAACGAAGCAAGGATTGGCCCGACCGTAAAGACACAGAGCCCAATCAGGACCGGGGCAAGATACAGATAAGCGACGCGCGTTTTCACGGAGTTTTGTTCCGGGCAAGGACTTCGTTAATGTTCGCGTCGATCGCGGCACAGCCCGCAGGAACGGAAATTCTACCGGCAAGCATGTCCTGCATGTTCGGCACAAATCCGTGATCGCGCCACTCCTGCCAACCGGGTGTGATCAGGGTGAAAAGATGACCGTAGCTATTGATCGCAAGCAGCGCGCGCCGGTTGCATTTGGGAGTCCCATCAAGGAATTCGCTGGAATACGCAAGTGGCTTATAGAGCGGCATCGCGGAAAAAAAGAGGTCGTTGATTCCTTTTTTCGGCGGGAGTGTCACGATCCATTTGATCAGTTCCCACGCGGAATCGGGATGCTGGCAGGAACTTGTAATTCCAAACGCCTGACCGTTTTGTCGATCGAGCAGTCCTGCGGAGCCACGGGGAGGAGCGGTCAGGTCCCATGAAAAGCTGGCGTGAGCAAGTTCCGTCTTGGCATAGTCGATATGCAGCATCATTGCGGCATGACCGAGCAAAAACTGCTGGCCCAGCGTTTGCGATGGATCTGGGGGAGGAGCGACATGTTCCTTCTCCACCAGATTGACGTAAGATTGCACCGCCGCTACGGTAGCGGGTTCCATCATCGCGCTTTTTGTCTTATCGTCGGACAGAATTTTACCGCCATTGGAATAAATATACGTATCGATTCCAGTAAATCCGCCGTCATCGAGGAGAATACCCCAAACTTTGGATTGTGGATCGGTGGCGTTATTGGTCAGTGTACGAGCAGCATTCAAAAAGTCTGCGTAGGTCCAGGTCGAATCCGGATATTTCAACCCTGCTTTATCGAAAAGGTCCTTGTTATAAAAAAGCGCGGTGACTCCGCCGGATGCGGGCATGGCCATGAGCGGGCCTGTAGGAACATTGCCTTTTCGCCAGACCGTAAAAAATTGTGTAAAGAAATCGCTGTCGCGGAGGTCGCGGCGAAAGAACGAATCGAGCGGAATTGTGTAATTGTGCTTGAAGAGGTCCTGTCCGAACCAATCGTCGATAAGGACCACATCTCCAATTGTACTTCCACTGACGGCCGCCGATTCGATTTTCGTAGTGTATAGTCCGAAGGGAATGGCCTCGACTTCCACTTCGATGTTCGGATGCGCTTTTGTAAACGGATCGATCACATCGCGCTGCCACGTATCTTTCTGGTCAAGATAAAAATGGACAAGTTTAAGGTGGACTTTCCCTGAATTCGCTCCTTCTTCATGGCCGCAGCCCGACAACAAAGACCAACAGAGAATCGCGATACAACACACAATTAATTTCATAACGTATCGTAATATCGTTTTTGTTGTCTCGCAATTTCCGAGTATTGTTTTGCGTACAAATCCATTCTTGTTAGTGCTTCAAGATCCGGACGGGTATCGTCCGGGTCGTGAATGAGAACAACATTCGATGTTTGTCTCCGCTCGTCAAGATCGATGTCGTAGATGGCAAGGCCCTCTCGCCGGCCAGTTTGGGACACAATATCGCCATTGAAGTCGATAATGCGGGCAGTGCCGGGATAAAACCGCCCGGCATACGGCGCATAGGGTGGATGGCCGGCTAAATTCGATTCGACCACATACAGTGAATGATCGATCGCACGCGACCGTATTTGCGCTTCGAGACCGCTTTGCGTTGGTCCGTGAGTGGTTGTTGGCCAGAACAGGATTTCTGTTCCGTTCATGGCATAAATGCGAGCGATCTCGGGGAAATAAAGGTCCAGGCAAATCATAATCCCGATTTTGGCAAATCCGAGATCGAGAATAGGGAACTCGCAACCCGGGCTAACCCACCGGGCTTCGGAACCGGTCGGCTGGAGTTTGCGGTAAAAGCCGATTTCCTCTCCGGCTGAATCATAAACCGTCGCCTGGTTAAAAACTTTGTCTTCGGTTCGCGTAAAAAACGGGGCAATCACGGCGATCGAAAATTCCCGAGCACAATGAGAAAAAAAACGTGCCCACTCGCTCGAATTTTGAACTTCCTCTTCCGGGTTTGGGACGTTGTTCGTCGTTACGGTCTCCGGTAGGCAGACAATATCTGCGGAGTTCCGGGCCGCGTCTTCGATATATTTCTTAGCGCGATGGAGGTTGAAGTCCACCGAATGCGGAGAATCCTCCATCAGAAAGGAAACGGTGGCGGTCCGAATTTTGCGCATTCTAAACGAACGAAGGAGAAGCCATGAGCCGTTTCCCTGAATGAACGTAAAACAATAATCCAGATTTCGTGTTTCAAGCCCTATTGTATGCAGTCTACACTAAGTTCCAAGGACAAAACCGTAACGAACGATTCCTTCAAGACGGAAATCATAGCCGGCTTCTTCACATCGCCGAAGCGGATTACGAGCAAGTTCTTTTATGACGAACTCGGCTCGAGCCTTTTCGAAAAAATTACGACGCTGCCAGAATATTATCTCACTCGTACAGAGATTTCTATTTTCGAACGATTTCTCCCTGAGATGGCTGCGGCCATTGGGCCGAAGGCAACCGTCGTCGAGTTTGGCTCTGGCTCCGGAACGAAAACACGAATGCTGCTCGGCCATCTTCTACACCCCCGTTCCTATATCCCGATCGATATTTCACGCGAAACGCTCCATCGGTCTGCAATGGAGCTCTCCATTCAATTCCCGCAGATAGAAATCTGCCCGATCCATGCCGATTATACGGAGGAGATTCGTCTCCCGGGCCTTCGAGCTGCCGACGGGCGAACGCTCATTTTTTTCCCGGGTTCGACCATTGGGAATTTTACGCCGCCGGAAGCCGAGTCATTCCTTCGGCGGGCCGCTTCTCTGGTAGGGCCACGCGGTGCGCTGCTGATTGGGTTCGATCGAAGGAAAGATCCGCGTATTCTCGAAGCCGCGTATAACGATTCCGAAGGGGTTACCGCGGCGTTCAATCTCAATCTTATACGCCGCATTGACGATGCATTCGGAATTCACATTCCCGCCGAGAATTTCAAACATTATGCATTTTTCAATGAAGCGAAGAGCCGGATCGAAATGCACCTGGTGAGCCTCGAAGACCAACGCTTCTCCCTCGACGGCAATGAAATCTTCTTCTCGAAGGACGAGCACGTCGTTACGGAATATTCCTATAAATACACGTCGGAATCGTTCCAAATGCTTCTCAAAGCCGGTGGATTCGAAGTCGAGCGCCGATGGACCGATCCAAAGGACTATTTTGAGGTCTGTTATGCGACGCTGGCGGATTAAATTATCTGCGCGTCCCGCGCATTAAATCATAAATGATAGTTTGGGGCTTCCTTCGTGATCGTCACGTCGTGCGGATGCGATTCGCGTAGCGAAGCACCGGAGATCCGAACGAACTGTGCTTTTTCCTGCAGCTCCGGAATCGTTGCACAGCCGGTATAGCCCATAGCACTCCGAAGACCACCGATCATCTGATAAACGGTCTCGGAGAGCGCACCCCGGAACGGTACGCGGCCCTCGATGCCTTCTGGAACTAACTTTTGCAGCCCTTCCTCGGCATCCTGGAAATAGCGATCGGCGCCGCCCTGTGCCATGGCCGAAAGCGAACCCATTCCACGGTATGTTTTGTACGTACGTCCTTCCAAAAACACTTTTTCTCCCGGCGACTCTTCCAGTCCCGCAAACAGACTCCCGATCATAACGCTGGACGCACCCGCCGCCAGTGCTTTTGGAATATCTCCGGTCTGTTTCACGCCGCCATCGGCGATCACGGGAACGCCTTTCTCACCTGCCGCATGGGCGGCTTCCATGACCGCCGTAAGTTGAGGAACTCCGACGCCTGCAACGATCCGTGTCGTGCAGATCGATCCCGGTCCGACCCCGACTTTTACCGCATCGGCGCCCGCTTCGACTAAGGCGTCTGCCCCGTCCTTCGTCGCGACATTCCCGGCAATGATTTCGAGCGCTGGGAATAATTTCTTAAGTTTCTTTACCATATCGAGGACGCCCTGGGAATGCCCGTGGGCCGTATCGACGATCACGACATCGACTTTTGCACTCACCAGCGCCTCGACGCGGGCAAGCGTATTTTCCGCGACCCCCAGCGCCGCACCGCAGAGCAGCCGCCCGCCTTCGTCCTTTGCCGCATGTGGAAACCGCTTTTTCTTTTGAATGTCTTTGAAGGTAATGAGGCCTTTGAGTATTCCGGCAGTGTCGACCACGGGAAGTTTTTCTATCTTATTACGCTGAAGGATTTCCTCCGCCTGCTCGAGTGTCGTTCCCAATGGCGCCGTCACCACATTCTCCTTCGTCATGATCTCGGCGACGGAACGGTCGAGCTCCGATTCGAAGCGAATATCCCGGTCGGTTATAATCCCGGCAAGTTTCCCATTCCCGATGGTGACCGGAATCCCTGAGATCTGATATTTCCGCATTAAGGCCAGCGCATCTCGCAGCGACCGCTCTGGCGTGAGCGTGATCGGCGAGGAGATCATCCCGCTTTCGGAACGTTTTACAATATCGACCTCCTCTGCCTGCCGCTCGATAGAAAGGTTTTTATGGATAATCCCGATGCCGCCTTCCCGCGCCAGCGCAATCGCCATTGCCGATTCTGTCACTGTGTCCATGGCCGAAGAAACAAGAGGAATGCTCAATCGAATATGCTTCGTAAGCCAGGTCGACGTGTCCACATTACGTGGAAGCACGGTGCTGTGCGCAGGAACAAGCAGCACATCGTCGTATGTGATGCCTTCCTGGGGTAGTAGTTTCAGAGTGGAGTAGGCTTCGCGGCGGGTACTTCCGTTTACCGACGGTTCCGCGACCGGGGAAAAAAAAGTTTTGGGATGTTCCATGCCGCGTAACAATTCGCAGAGACAATATGGTTCAAAATCCCTTAAACATTCTATTTCAATACGTTTTCGACACTAATAGGAATACCCTTCGATTCGATTTCGCTGCGTTTTACACTATCGATCCTACGCTACCCTTGTTACGCTATCCGGGCGCGGAACCGCCCCGCAAAAGCCACGGTTTTTGCTCGCCCAACGCGAAAAAGTTTAGGGACTGAGTCCCACGCATCGTTGACACGCCCAACCGAGTCAGGTCCGGAAGGAAGCAGCTCTCAGCGAGGTTTGCGGGTGACGTGGTAAGCTTGGTCCCTTTTTTATTACTTTTTCGCTGAATTCGAGAGTTTCGATGCCTCGCAAGCCCTCTTCCCCTGCTTCCAGTGCCGCGATGAAGGCCGTTCCCACGCGCCGGACGCTCGTCCTCCTCGAAACCGGTCTACTGTTGGGATTAGCCGAAGGAATCCTGACGGACGTCATCACGCATCTTACGATCTCGCCCTATTTGAAAGCTTTATTTCTGATGATCGGCGTCATTGGAGCCTTCGCATTTGCGATTCGGATTCTGGAGCCCGTCATCCGCGGTTCTCTTAAGGTCATTTCGAAACTCGACTCCGGTGGTGGCGCTATGGTCCGGGTTGGACTCCATTTGATCATCCTTTTCTTAATTTTTGTTGCATATGTCCGCATCTTTTTTCCGACGCTCAAATAAATTTCTTTTTCTCAAATAATTTTTCGGGACTGAAATAACTTTTGGCGGGCTCAAAAAAGTGGAAGATCAATTTCTTACGATTTCGGCAAATTTCCGAATCCCGATCTCTGAGATCGAAGTTTCCTTTTCGCGTTCCGGCGGACCCGGCGGCCAGCATGTTAACAAAACTTCGACGCAGGCCGAACTCGTTTTCGATCTTCAGAACTCGCCCTCTGTATCGGAGTATGACCGCAGTTGGCTCGTTTCGCGTCTCTCTTCGAAGCTCGATTCCGCCGGACGCCTTCATATCAGTTCTCAGGCATTTCGAAGCCAGCTCCGAAATAAACAAGCGGCGCTCGAAAAATTAGAGGAGTTGCTGCGAGCGGCTCTTGTTCGTCCCAAGCCTCGACGAAAAACCAAGCCTTCCAAAACCGCGAAAGAAACGCGCCTGAAATCCAAAAAGCGAAATTCCGAGAAAAAACAGCTCAGATCGAAAACGCCGGATAGGGACTAAGCTTCGGGTTCGCGACCTTTGAGCAATGCACAAGTTTATGATCCCCTTCTGAAAAGCAACTGCAGAAGGTCTGGTCCAGGATACAATCCTTGTCCGCGGTTCTTCATATTTTTGTTTAGCACATTTATTCTTCATTCTGCCTTTGCCGTCGTATTTTTGAAGTATGCTGAATTATATCTGGCTCTTTCTGATCGTGGCGGCGATCTGTGTGGCAGTAGGACGCGATGTGAGCGAAGAAACGAGCGGCCGGTTTCGCAACAACGAATGGGTCGCGCTCCATGACGCGCCCGGAGCCATGAAGGTCGCCGGGCCGAATCACTTCTCTGGAACTTCATTCCTTACCAAAAGCGAGATCGCTCGGTTTTATTCGGCCGATGAAGCCAAGGCGATCAAAGGCGATTCCGTATTCTTTGCCACGGATATTGTGCAGTCTCAGGCTGACCCGCGCACCGGAACGCTTACGCTTACGCTTCCCGCAAACGTGCCACCGGTGCTGAGCGATGCGGCAGCTGCCAGCGGCGACCCCACGAAGATCGTCGGACGGACCGCGTTCGATACCGCCACCTTTGCTAATGGCGGGAACCTGAAATTCCTTCCGCCTACGGTCCATTTTCGCATTCTTGCCAAGGTGGCCGACGAAGGAATTTTAAAAATTGCAAATACTGCTGTAGAACTTGCGATTGGGCTCATCGGAGTGATGGCGCTTTGGCTCGGAATTATGAAGATCGCCGAAGCCGCGGGGCTCGTCCTGCTCTTGTCGAAGATCGTAAAGCCTGTTATGGTGCGCGTGTTTCCGGACGTCCCGCCGGACCATCCGGCGATCGGCGCCATGGTAATGAACATGACGGCGAATTTCCTCGGACTTTCGAACGCGGCCACGCCGCTCGGCCTCAAAGCGATGGAGGAACTGAATAAATTGAATCCCGTCGCGGGAACTGCTACGAACGCGATGTGCATGTTCCTCACGATCAATACCACGGCGCTCACGCTCGTGCCGGCGACCGTCATCGCGATCCGGCTCACACTGGGCTCCGCGAACCCGACTGACATTATTATGCCGACGTTCCTCGCCACATTTGTGAGCCTGATAGTGGGAATCATCTTTACACGCGCGATCGAGCGATTCTTCCCGGTCCGCGAAGCGAAAGGAGAAGCCGTGTAATGGAATCTCCCTTCATTGCTATTACGAAGATCCTTTCGACGGCGGCGATCCCGCTGATCGTCTTTGCGATCGTCCTCGTTGCTGCCATTCGTAAAGTAAAAGTATATGAAGAATTCGTCGAAGGGGCCAAAGACGGATTTACGACCGCCATTCGGATCATTCCCTACCTCGTCGCGATGCTGGTCGCGATCGGGATGTTCCGTGCTTCCGGAGCGATGGACATGCTTTCCTCGGCGATCAGCCCGGTCACGAATGCTCTTGGGTTCCCAAGCGAGCTCATGCCGTTGGCGATCGTGCGAAACCTTTCGGGATCCGGCTCCCTCGGCCTTATGACGGACATTATGAAAACGCATGGCCCGGACAGTTTCATGGGCCGCGTTGCCGGAGCGATGATGGGAAGCCATGAAACGACCTTTTACGTCCTGGCTGTTTACTTCGGAGCGGTAAATATCCGCCGAACTCGCCATGCCGCACTTGCGGGAATTTTTTCCGATGTCGTGGCGCTTATTATGAGTGTTATTTTAGTGAAGTGGCTGTTCCCCTGAATTCTGCGGGTCATCCGCTACTGCCATGAAAAATGACAGTAGTCAATAACGAACCTGTTCATTCATTTTCGCCCAACATGAGAAATGTTTTTAGTGCTGCGATCTTCTCGCTTGCGATCGTGCTGGCCGCCATTCTTCTTGGCGGCGCATGGAAAAAATCCCATCCCACTCACGAATCGATCGCGGTAACCGGTTCGGCCAATCAGAATTTCACTTCCGACCTTATTGTCTGGAATGCCTGGTTTACCGAAAAGGAGATGGATCTCGAGACGGCCTATGCGAAGCTAAAGCACGATCAGGACATTGTGCGGCAATACCTCATTGGAAAAGGTGTCGTGCCGCAGGAGATCGTTTTTACGTCGGTGAATATTCAGAAGAAGACAAAGCATGTTTTCGATGCGGTAACGAAGTCCTCGAGCGACGTCTTCGATGGGTACGAGCTCTCGCAGAACGTAGACATTCAATCGCCGGAAGTCGATAAGATCGAGCAGATCTCGCGTGGCGTATCGGAACTTATTACACAAAATGTTGAGATCTATTCGCAAGATCCTTCTTTTTATTATACGAAGCTGGCTGATCTTAAAATAAAATTACTGGCGGCAGCGACCGCAGACGCTCGAAATCGCGCCGAACATATTGCCCGAAATGCGGGAGCATCGCTTGGCTCGCTGCGATACGCCTCCATGGGAATTTTCCAAATTACGGGACAAAATTCCAATGAAGAATTCTCTGGAGGCGGGGCATTTAACACGTCCTCGAAGGCAAAAACCGCTTCGATCACCGTGCGATTGGAATATACCGTGGACTAAGCCATTCCTTTTTTTGTCCATGACAAAAATAACGTTTGCCCTTCTATCCATCCTCGCCGTGTGCCGAGCCGGCCAGGCACAATCGCTGTTGGACCGGATGCATTTGCCCCAGTCGCCCTCGGATGCCTATCGAGGCCTGGCGCTCGGAGCCGGAACGACGATTGTCGATGGCGAGCCCTATTTCCTGATCCACGCCGCGCCACAGTTTACGCTCGGACCGTGGGGATTCGGATTCGATGGGAACATTCGTATTAGTCCCGAAGGGCAGCTCCGAAAAGAGGACTGGACCGGTGCCTATTCGTATCTGCGATGGATTAATTATGTCAGCTTTCAGCAGCCGCACGACGATTTTTATTTTCGAGTGGGCGGCCTCGAGCACGCAACGATCGGCAATGGCACGATCGTAAGCGATTACTGGAACAACTCCTCGTACGATAACCGCCGGATCGGCTTCGCGGGAAGATTGGACCTCGGGTTATTTGGTGCCGAGGGGCTCACGAGCGATCTGTTTCAACGCAACCTGGTCGCCGTTCGGCCGTTTGTCCGGCCGTTCCAGATCGTTCCCATCCTCGGCGATATTTGGTTCCTGAGCCATATCGAGGTCGGTGTGACAGGCGCTTTCGACTTCGATACGAACGCCACGCGGATCATTCCCAATCATGAACCGTACGTGACGCATTATTATAATGCCGATAGTACAGTCGATTCGATCGTTATTCATCGGGATTCCGCCACGATCCCTTCTCCGCTCGTGACGCTCGGTGCCGATCTTTCAATGATGCTCTGGCAATCTGCAAAAACAGAAGGGCATCTGTATGCCGATTACGTTCGCTTCGAGAAGTTCAACGATGGGATTATCATTGGGGCGCGGACCAGCTTTAATTTACTGGACTCCGTGTTCCTCGATCTGAAGGCCGAGCGTTCGCTTTTCAAAAATCAGTTTCTTCCGAATTATTATAATTCATTCTACGAGCGCGATCGCTTCGATAATCAGGCCGCGATGGACGAATACATTACGAAAGTGACGCTGCTGGCCGATAGTGCCGGCGGCAACGGAAATGGGTTTCGCGCGGGTGCCTTCATTAATTATTACGATAATATCGTCCTGCAGGGGACCTACCTGCATCTCGATAACCTGCCAGGGAACGACCTCTTGGACCTCGAAATGGCCCTTCCGCACCTGCCGTATGGAATGTTCTTACGCGTGCACTACGCACGAAAAAATATCAATGGACCGTCCGATCTGTTTGCACTCGACGATCGCTCGCTGATGTACGGCGAATTAAGTTACCGCCCCTGGAACTGGCTCATTCTCACGGCCGTGGAACGATGGACCTTTGCGGTGGACGATGTGGGGCATCTTCACACCCAGTCCATTTTCGAGCCCCGGGCGGACGTGGTCATCACATTTTAGGGTTACTTGCCTAATGCCTGCTGGAGGTAGGCCACGATATCGGCAATTTGCTGATCGGTCAAAATATCCTTCCCATAGAACGGCATGGCCGCGGAACCGCAACGGATCGATTTCGCTCCCATCTGTGGATTGTCTATCGCTTTGGCCAGCGGCGGTCCGACTTTTTTCTCGTTCATCGTGTGGCAGTACTCGCAGGTCCGAGAAAATAATTGCTTGCCATTGTCGGGATCGCCGGGGAGCATCATGATCTTCTTTGCCGAGGCGTTAGCAGCGGTTTCGTCGATCTTGTCTTCCTCGTGAACGGCCGGTTTTGTGACCCACTGGATCTTCAGGTTCGAGGAGATGCCGCCCGGAGCATTGTCGATCGCCTGAAAATATGCGATGAGCGCGTCGATATCGGACTTCGACAGAACGGTAGCCATGTCGTCGCCTTTATGTTGATACATAACAGCACACATGGTCGCGCCGAACGCATTTTTTTGGACAGCCTCTCCTTTAAATGTTCCGTTCCATGTACTCGTACGGTGTATGATCCCGACGAGCGTATGCCCGGCGCGAAGGCGGCTGTCGTGTGTGGTCGGCTGTCCATCGATATGGCACGAGGAACAGGCGTCCTTGATCTTGCCATAACTCGTGTTATAGAAAATTTTCTGTCCCGCAAGCGCAAGCCCTGAGAGCGCTGTAGGGACCGAAGGTGCACGATGCGAAGTGTCGACGCTCGGGGCCGTCGTAGCGGTTTCCTTTTGCTCGGGCGTCGTGGTGGTTTCCGAACGATTGCACGAAGCAAGCGCGAAAGCAAGGCTAAGAAAAAGAGCGATCTGTTTCATAGCAACTGAAAGATATGGGAAGCAAGATGATAAAGATCGTTATAAACTTTCGAGACTGCGGCGCCCCTGGAAACCGCCTTCGAGTGTATGCCAGGCCTGAATGGCCGGTTCCCCAAGTATGTAACACAAATAGACGACGCTCCCGTTTTCGCGTTGATGTGGAAAATCGATAAGGCCACGGTCTAAGTCCTTGACCTCGATGCCACGCTCATGGAATTCGGAAACAAGTTCGACGAGCCGTTCCATTTCGGGTGGGAATGCTTTCTGTCCGTTCGGTCCCATGCCGCCAAAATATTGATGCCGGTGCACATCGTAGCCTTTCCGGTCGCACTCCTGCTTTAGCTTTACCATCTCTTCGAGCTTTGGCTGAATGTCGATACATTCGGCCTGCGCTTCTTCGAGGGAAAAAAGGCGTTTGAATTTCATTTACTTCCCGTAAAGAGTGCTTTCACGATATAGCCGGCCATTTTTGGATTTTCCTTCAGGCGCCGAACGGAATATCCATACCAATCTTCCCCAAAGGGGACGTAAATTCGCATCCGAAATCCAAACCGGATCAACCGGTCCCGCGCTTGTTCTCGCACGCCGAGCAGCATTTGAAACTCGAACGCGTCGTGCGCCAAATGATATTTTTCGATCAATCGCGTTGCCCCGTGAAGGAGCACTTCGTCGTGCGTGGCGATGCCTACGTAAGCCCCGTTGCTAAACAATGTTTCGAGGCACTCGAGGTAATTATTTTGAACCTCCTCGCGGCGTTGGAATGCGATCGTTTCCGGTTCCACATAAATTCCCTTGCAAAGACGCACGTTCGTCTTTAATCCGTTCGACGCACCTTCTGCCAGGAGCGCATGGATGTCTGCCGGGGTCCGTTTAAGATACGCTTGCAGTACCACGCCGACATTCGTGAACTCGCGGCGTAGCGTCCGATAGAGATCGATGGTCTGGGTCGTGTAAGGTGAATTTTCCATGTCGATACGGACGAAAATATTCCCATGCTCACGTGCGGTGACAAGAATTTCGCGCACGTTCTTTTCGCAGATGTCCGGATCGATCGCGAGGCCGAGCGAAGTCAGCTTGATGGAAAGGTTGCCCTGAACGCCGTCGTGTTTAAGGCGGCGGAGCACTTCGCAGGAATGCTGTGTATTCGTGCGTGCTTCTTCGAGCGATCGAATGAACTCGCCCAGGACATCGATCGTCGCCATGGCGCCTTTTGCGTTGAGCGAACGGACGGTCCGCATGGCATCGTCCAGCGTTGCGCCGGCGATATAGCGCTCGCTCACTTTGCGGACGATGGGCTTCGGAATGATGGGGAGGGCCGAGGCGAGAATGCGATTAAATACGTTCATCCGGGCGCGCTAAACAGCAAAATACGGAACATAGTTGGCCTTTTGGATCACGGGGAAAGCTCGCCCTCGACAAGGAACTCTCGCGGTGAGCCATAATGCGCGCCGCCCGCGACCGGATCGAACTGCGTGAGATACGTCGTATTGAATATATTCACGACCGTCGCCGCGATCATCACCGGCAGCCCAAAATGGGAAAGATTATATCCGGCCGAAAAATTGACTATTCCGTGATGCGCAACAGAGAGATCCGAATAATTCGAGTTGAGATTAAGCAAGTTCTCATAGCCCGAAGAGGGAGGTGAAAGCTCGGGGCCGACCGCAATTGGATTACTTTGAATTTCACCAAAGGGCAACCCGGAATCGTAGCGGCCACTGAGGGAAATGAAATATTCTGGTACCGGCTGAAATTTCAGATAAAATGAAGCCGCAAGCGGTTCGCTCGCGTTCGTGCGGAATGTCGTATTGCCTATCGCTTCGGCAGCATAACTTTGGGCTAGCCCTCCCTGAATGAATCCCGATGAATATGGCGAAGAACCGTCAGATGGAACCATCCCCAGAGACAGAATGGAAGAAACAGTTAACATCCCCGAAAAATGGTTCCAATTTCGGAGTTCGAGCTCCAGTTCACCGCCATATATCTTACCGTTCTTAATGTTGGCGGGAAGAGGAATGTCCGAGTTATCAAGATCGAATTCGGCAAGCATGTTCGTCACCGTTTTGTAATAGCCGCTTAGATCCAGACTCAGATATTTGTCGATGGCATAATGAGCCCCGATCCCAACATTATTCGATCGCTCCGCCTTGACGTCGGTTGATGCCGTTCCCATGGAGGATGCGGCGGCGGAAGAACTGGAGATGAGCACATTTTCAAGTGGCGCCTGCCGGAACACGGTGTTGAAGGACGCACGTAACGTTAGCGGATCGCTTACGCGATACGCGATATTCAATCGTGGAGAAATTCCCGATTGATTATTGAGAAGTCTGTACGCGTCGTACCGCACGCCGGGCGCAATCATCCAATGTCCGGCATGAATCTCGTCCTGGAGATACGCAGAAATATGCTCGCCGGTCACACTGGTATCGACGACGAATGGTTTGCCGCCGTTTGCCAGATTAAAAGCGGAATCGATGGTCGAAGGATGGACCAGAGCGAATGTAAAATACTGTTGGAGCGGAAAGACTTCGAGTTGCGCCCCGACCTCAAAATTATTATTCGCACCGAACCAATCCGTTTGGGACGTGAACGAAAGCTCACCGCCCGATTCGAAATTCTCGCTTTGAGACGCAACAAATAAGTTCTCACTCTGCATAGCAGCGAATAACGTTGCGGAGTCCGTAATCCCGGTCGCGCCATTGCTCGTGTACGACTGAGACTGGCGCCGGGTATATCCTGTAAGGCTAAGGATCGAACGGGAGGAAACATCGTAATCGATGCGAGCGCCGAACATCGTTGCGATAATACTATTTTCTCGGTCCTGCACGGTCACCGTATTTTCGTTTGGGATCTGGAATGTCGAAGAACCGTAATATCCGAGCGCAGAGATGGTCAGGTCCTTACTTGCCATGATGTTGACCTTGCCGAAATAATCATTGCCGTTTCCGTTGGAATGATTTTGAGTGGTCCCCGTAAGTGGATCCAGATACCGCTCGGTGGAATAATTGCCATACGAGGCATAATAGGCAAAGGCGTTATCACCGCGTCCGCCGAGATCGATCTCCTGTGAACTGTTACCGTCGGTCCCGATCGTGTATTCCGCATGACCGAAGGTGGTGGCATCGAAGCCGGACTTGGTGTTGATATTCAGAATTCCGTTTGCACCATAGCGGGCATCGAGATCGCCGCGCAGAAGATCGGCAGATTGGATCAGGCTTGGTTCGAAGATCGGCATGGTCAGCCGCGTTTCCTGGCTGGTGACCGGAATGCCATCGATGATATACTCGGGCGGGGGGGCTTCGCCACGAAGGTGCATCCATGCGTTCGCGCTTGGAACGATTCCTGGGCTTTGGCGCTCCGCTTCTTCCAACGCATACGCCGTATTCTCGACCGGAAGCTGTGAGAGGATAGGAGCCGTAACGGCCGTGTGCGATCGCAACTTCGTCAGGCTCCCGTTGGGTGAGGCGGGACCATTCTCGAAACCCGGAATGGAATCGAGTTCGATGTGGACCGGGACCGGCGAGGAAAGCGCGATCCGGCAGACGAAGACGGAACGATTTTGTTCGCGAAGATAGAGATCGTACGTGCCGAACGGAACCTCCGGGAACTCGAAGGCACCCGTGCTGTCCGGCTGATCGACTTCAACGAGCAGGGAGGTCGTGACGTCCTGTAATCCGAAGGTAAGGTTGTCGGCATCGCCCGGGTCCAAAAGCTTGACGGTCCCAAAAACGGTCGCGACGGAAATTTGCGCCTGCGCCATGAGCGGAAGCGCGAGCAGAAAGAAGGTGAGAAGATATTTCATAAACGGACGGCTGAGTGAAAGCGACAGGAGCAACATCCGTTCCTCGTTCAAGCTCAGCTATGGTACGTTAATAAATTACATCATAGACGAGCCGAAACCCCCGCGCCGGCTGTGGCAGAAAATCGTGAATGACCGAAAGATTGTCGCGATACGCCTGGTTTAAGACATTGTCGCAATGCAGGCTGATATAATGTACCGCATTACCGGATGCGAGGTGCACCCCAACGCCGATATTGACGATCCCATAGCCCCTGACGGAATCGTCGCCGGGACCCAGTCGGTATTGCGGCGCGGCAAGACGCCATTCGATAAGGCCATTATAGATGGGACCGACATAGTCAAGTCGCAGCGCGCCTTTGAGCGGCGGAATGAATGGCAGCGGCGATGTGCTGTCGTTCAGGATCGAGGCATTGACATAGCTGGCGTTTGCTGTCAGAGCCCAGCGCTCCGCAAGTTGGTATGACGTGCTCGCTTCAAAGCCCCACAGCCGAGCATCCCCCTGAGCAAATTGGCGGTATTCATAACTTGGAGTATTGATCGTATCCTGAATGCCTGTGAAATAACTATAAAGATAATGATGGATCAGGTTCAAAAATGGCGAGATCTCAAACGTCATATTGTGGAACGTTCCTTTGAGTGAAAGATCGAATTCCACCCCGGTCTCGGGAACCAGGGCCGAATCGCCGAGGATCGAAGATTGGCTCGCATCGTCCGGACCGTTGCCCCAGAGTTCCTGTACGGTCGGCGCGCGGAAACTGCGCCCGATGCTGAACGTCCCGGTAATTTCCTTCGAACATTGCTGCGCAATGCCAATCGAGCCTGTCACTGCGTTCTCCTCTCGCGATTCGTTAAAGTTCACAAAGGCCGGATTCGTGGAGTGTGGCGCAGGAAAAGTCGAAATGTGGTTCCAGTCGCAACGCAGGGCTCCCTGAATTCGTGTGTTTTCAGCAGCAGAATATTCTTCATAGGCGTAGCCGGCAATGTCGGATGTGACCGAGTTCGGGCCAAGCGGTTCGAGCCCTCCAATGTTTAAATTATCGAAGTTGGTCCAAAGTCCGAGCGTGCCATTCCAATCGCCCATTTTTTGTTCCTCGAATTGCAGCGAAGCATTATAACCATTTTGATGAAAATTATTTTGCTCGAACTCGATAGGGAAATTTCCTGTGAGGGTATCGGGGATCGTCGGGTGTTCGGAATGAATATAATCCGTAACGTTTCCATTGAAGCGGATCTGATCGATAAAGGACCCACCTATATCGAACAATCCCCGTAACTCGACCGTATATTTTTCCATTTGAATTCGAGAGATGGTCGGATTTTTATAGGTCGTGTCCCATGGGTCGCCGGGAATCCCGTAGTTCATCGAATAATGCTTCGCTCCTGCGCCCACCATGCCGAAATTCCCGGTGTAGGAATATCCAATTCCTTCTTCGGATGTATGGTCGAACGATTGCGGCATTCGATTCAGATCGTAGGTTTGTCCGATTCCAGGATCGGTATAAGTCCCTTCAGGAATTTTAATGTCCTCCGAATGCAGTCCTCCCGCAGAAACGGAAAATGCGGAAGCGCCATTGCTAAGGGTGGTATTGAAGTAACCGGAATAGAGATCGTTCACAGAATTTCCCATGACTCCGGCCCGGCCCGAAACGGTCTGCGTCGAAGCGGTAGGAATGACGCTTGTAATCACATTGACCAGGCCGCCAACGGCATTCGGACCGAACATCACGCTCGCCGGGCCGCGCACGACATCGATCTCCTCCACCGATTCCGGTTCGATGGGGACCGCATGAGCGGGATCGAACGTCGAAATATCGCCCGTTCGCAAGCCATTCTCGAGGATAAGGACATCGTTATCGGTAAGACCGCGTAAGATCGGACGTGCGGGAGCTGAACCATTGTATCGCACGGAAACGCCTGGCACATCCTCGATCTCTTCGGCAAAGCTGGAGCCCGGACTTTGATGCGCTTCGATCTGCGATTTCGAAGCTACCGACTGATATTCCTCGCTCGTCGGACGCGCATACGGACTGGCGGAAACCGTGACTTCTTCCCCTGGAATCGCGGACGCCGCGAGCGTGAAAGAAACGTCCGCCGTATCTTCCGTTACCTCGACTTCCTTCGTCATGGATTCATAACCGAGCGAACGAACAAAAACATGGTACTGGCCTGGAGGAACTTCATCGAACCGAAAGGCTCCATTGGAGCCCGTATGCGTTTCGCGGTCGAGTTCTAACAACCGGACAATGGCTCCCACGACGGGAGTATTCGAGGCCGACACCGTTCCATGAATGGAGGCGGCGCTTGCAAGGGCCGGAACCAGCAGGGAAAAAAACGATAGGAGAGAACGACAAGTACGCATGAACAAAAAGAGTCTATTCGATCTCCAGCGACATATCGAGCGCTTTGACCGAGTGCGTCAGTGCACCGACCGAAATAAAGTTCACACCGGTTTCCGCAACCGCCCGGACCGCCTGGAGCGTAATCCCACCCGAGGCTTCGGTTTCAAAAGTGCCGTTGTTCATGCGGACCGCTTCGCGCAGGCCTCCGACATCGAAATTATCGAATAATACACGATCGACGACGCTCTTGCCATGTCGTAATACTTCAGAAAGTTGTTCGATCGATGTCACTTCGATCTCGACCGGTACGCGCACATGTTCGGAAAAAAAATCTTCGAGCTTGGCGAGGACCGCTTGAAGATTGCCTCGATTGGCTGCAATATGATTGTCCTTGACGAGCACCATATCGCTTAACGAATAACGGTGGTTCGTTCCGCCGCCGGCACGAACGGCATAACGGTCGAACGGCCGTAAGAGAGGCGCGGTCTTTCGCGTGTCGAGAATGATCGCTCCGGTCCCTTCCACGGCACGAACAAACGCACGGGTGAGTGATGCGATGCCGGACATCCGCTGTAAAAAATTGAGCGCGACTCGCTCGGCCGCAAGTAAGGTTCGAAGCGGCGCTCGAAGGGTTGCGATCGTGTCTCCGGGCATGACTTCACATCCATCGCCGATGCGTTCCGAGAATTCGAAGATAGGCGATGTGATTCCGTGAAGAATTTCGTAAAGCAGGAACGTGTGCCGCGCAATTTCGAGGCCGGCGACGATTCCTTCGGCCTTGGCGACGAACGTTCCGAGTCCTTCCGCGCCTTCGTCGACGGTCGCGATCGACGTTACGTCTTCGCGGCCGCCATCCTCGATGAGGGCAATGCGTATCCGCTGGCGTTCAATGTCACTGATGGTTAGCATGGCGTTCGACCGCTTCGCGGTAAAGTTGAGGAGGGCGCGAGGGTTTCCCGGATGTACTCGAAACGAAGACGAGAGTGGAGGCACCTTCGGCCACGAGTTCGTCCGAATCGGACTGACGGACTTCATACGTTATTTCGAGCCGTGAGGTAACGATCGCTTTCATACGCGCGGTCACGAGAAGAAGATCATCATATTTCGGACCACTAAAATAGCGCGCACTGGCTTCGATGACTGGAAGGCGAAATCCCGTTGCCTCTATTTGGGCATAGGGCAGTCCATGGGCCCGGAGCATTTCCGTGCGTGCAACTTCGAAGTATTCAAAATACTTCCCATAATAAACGATGCCCATCTGGTCGGTATCCGCATAGCGTACGCGGATAGCCGTCGTGTGCTCGAAATAGCTATTCGTTTCCATGCTCATTCGGATCGGGATAAACAGAAGTGGGAGAGTACCATTGCATCGTTTCCAGGCTTAGGTTCGTGTGTTCGGGATCCTGCAACTTTCGCTCGACGAGAGGAAACAAAGGCACCGGCTCCTTGCTCCCGTGAAAGAAGAGCGCCGGCTTTCCGCGGTCCCAGCCCCATTCGGCATGTGCGAATCGTGCAAGTACCGTCCCGAGATACGCCGCAAAGATAAAGGAAAGATCGTCGTTCGTTTTGGGCGCATCTGTTTCAGGATCTCGATTGCGCCATCCTCGCTCGATCAAGTCGTCAAGAACCGCAATGCTCGCAAGCGATCGGTCGAGTTCAACTCCAAACGCTTCTCGAGCTGCAGCGCGGCAGATATCGGCGCCGGTCTCCATTCGGTCATCTAATTTCGCCTGTTTCCGTCGGTCCTGCCGGGCGGAACTTCCACGAAATGCCAGGGGAAGAAACGCCAGCGCGAGAAAAAAGAAAAGCAGGCTGGTGAAAATCGGCATCGGAGAGAGCCTATTGAGCCTCGGCCATCGAATGACCGTTGATCGAGACTTTCGACACGCTGTTCGAGGGGTCGTTCCACATTCCCATGCGAGAGAATTTTTCGGTCCGGCGTTCGAGAGCTCCCTCTCCGAGCGATTGCAGCGCTTCCAATTCTTCGACCAGGACTTCTTTTACTCGCGCAAACATTTCCTGCGGTTCCCGGTGTGCACCGCCCAGCGGCTCGGGAACAATGCGGTCAATAATGCCATGAGTGAGCAGATCCGGCGCGGTGAGCTTGAGTGCTTCGGCGGCCTGCTCTTTAAAGTTCCAACTGCGCCAGAGAATGGAGGAGCAGCTCTCCGGAGAAATGACACTATACCAGGCATTTTCGAGCATCAGGATCCGGTCCCCCACGCCGATACCGAGCGCGCCGCCTGAGGCCCCTTCGCCGATAATGAGCACAACAATGGGAACTTCGAGTTTGGCCATTTCAAATAAGTTCCTTGCGATCGCTTCGGCCTGTCCCCGTTCTTCTGCTTCCAGGCCGGGATACGCCCCGGGTGTATCGAGCAGTGTCACGACCGGTTTGCGGAATTTTTCGGCAAGTTTCATCAGCCGAAGCGCCTTGCGATAGCCTTCGGGATTCGGCATCCCAAAATTGCGATAGACATTCTGCTTCGTATCGCGGCCTTTTTGGTGGCCGATCCACATGACGGCCCCGATCTGATCCAGGGTCCCAAAGCCGCCGACGATCGCAGGATCGTCGCGCACGCTGCGATCGCCATGCAACTCGATGAAATCGCTCGTGAGCGCCTGAATATAATCGAGAGAATACGGGCGTTCCGGATGCCGTGCCAGTTGCACACGCTGCCACCGCGTTAGATTTCGATAGATTTCGCTTCGTAGCGATTCGATCTGTTCGCGAAGCGCAGCAAGCTCTTTCGAAAGTTCGACCGTTTTCGAAAGCTCGACCATTTCCTCGTATTTCTTTTCGAGGTCTTCGAGCGGTTTTTCAAAATCGAGGACCGTTTTTGCCATAAGTGCTCCTAAGAGGAAAGCTGTTCGGTACGTTCGTGAAACGAACGTGTCAGGAATGCCTTGAGCAGGATTTCGCAATCCATGCCGATCGTGTGGTTTCGCAAGTAGTACTGATCAAACTGCTGGATATCTTCTTCGCGAAGTTCCGTTCGCGAGGCGACAGCGGCAAGGCTGGTAATGCCACGCTTTGGATAAAATGCACCTTGCCTGCCGGTTCCCCGAATACTCACCAGCGTCCTGGTGCCGCGAAATACACTTGTCCACCGTTCGAGGCTTGCTCGCCGGCGGGGCGCTGGGCTTAGCAGATAGCTAAACACAACCGCGGGCAGAGCCGCTCCGCTGATCGCAATATCCAAAATACGCTTCAGGAGTCGATGTGAAAGCCGGTCCAGGTTGTAGGTGACGGGCAAGAGTGCGAGCGACGCACCCGAGGGCTCCGTAAGCAATTCGATTTGCTGTTTACCCAAGAGCACATCGCTCGTGGCCGGAACCATGGAAAAATTCACACGAAGGGAAGGGTTCTCTTCCGACGTGCGCTGCATGACCGAAAGGACTTCGGTGTACGCAAGTGCATCGCTTGCAAAAATCACTTCGGCAATTCGATTATCGCGTATGACCTTCGCTGCCATGGCAAGATCGCCGAGAATCGGAAGCCCTGGCGCAATCTCCGTTCCAAACCGTTCCAGCGTGGTATCGATCACCCCTCGAATGTCGAACCGCCGTACAAATTCCATCTTTCGCAGGAGTTGGGTAATCCGGACCGCTTCTTCGTTTGCACCGACAATGAGCGTTCGCTTAAACGCCTGACTGGTCGAGAAACCCATCCCGGAAATAAACCGTCGAACGAGCCGGAATGCAAAACGGTCGCTCAGAAGCAAGATACCCGCTAACAGGCTAACAATGACAACGAAGGTACGATTAGCCGGGAATTCTTTGAAAAAATAGGTCAGGGAAGAAAGTCCAATGAGAATGGCCGGAACCGCTATGACGACCGGCCGTGCCGCCCAGGTTCGTCCAGGGTGGTAGGCTTTTAAGATAGCCAGTAGAATTAAGACGATCATTGGTGGCACCAGTAACGCCGAAGGATAATCCCAGTGCGGAAGGCCGAACCAGCGATGAAAAAGTAATTGCGATGTCAACAGTACGCTTACGCCGATCATGAGGTAATCGAGCGTCACGAGCGCGATCGACGAGCGATATTTACGGGCCAGAGCGATCGTGGTCCGCAAAAAAATTCCTATACGGAGTAAAAGACTGAAGATAAACGAGGCGCGGTAATGCTTTTTTACGAAGACATGCATTGCATCGTAAAATACGCGGACTTCGTTGATGGCGCTGCGCCGCGTCGATTCCCCTTTAAAATGTATCGTTGCGGTGGAATGTACATAGTAGACTTTCAGTCCCGCTTCCTTGACGCGATAGCAGAGATCGATGTCTTCTCCATACATGAAAAAGTCCTCGTCGAAGCCATGCGTGGCTTCGAGCGCGGTGCGGGAAAGCATCATGAACGCACCGCCCAGTGCGTCGACCTCGTAGGTCGCGTCGACCGGCAGATAGGTGAGATTATACCTCGCGAAAAGATTCGAATTCGGGAAAAGACTGGCCAGCCCAAACAATTTTGTGAAACTGGCCCATGGTGTTGGGAACCCACGACGGCAGCTAAGCTGAAACGTGCCGTCGCCATTCAAAAGCTTACAACCAGCCAATCCGGCGTCGGGGTGCGCCCGCATAAAATCCACCATCGAGCGCAACGTGTCCTCGCCTAAGATAGTATCCGGATTGAGGATGAGGATAAAATCGCCGTGCGCTTCCCTAAGCGCGAGGTTATTTGCGCGGCCGAAGCCGATATTTCGGTCGAGCGCATATAACTGAATGTCTGGGAACTCCGAGCGCACCATGGCGGCGCTGCCATCGGACGAATCGTTATCGACGACGATGATTTCACCGGTAAGTTTACCGACCTGGAGTGAGCGCCAGACACTCGCGAGCGAGCCACGAAGGAAATCCTTCACATTATAGCTGACAATAACGATCGAAAGGTCCATAGCCTCAATCAGAGCTCTCCGGCAATGGCTCTGGCTTTCAACTTCCAGACCATTCCAACCGCCTCTCGGACGATTGCTTTACTCATTTTACTCGTCCCCGCATGACGGTCCGCGAACGTAATCGGAATTTCCTTAATTCGAAAACCTTTGCGCCATGCACGGAAATTCATTTCGATCTGGAACGCATAGCCGTTGGAGCGAATATCGTCGAGATCGATCGCTTCGAGCACCGCCCGGCGAAAACATTTGAATCCTCCCGTTGCGTCCCGCACCGGAATGCCAGTTACCATGCGGGCATAGACATTCGCATTATAGGAAAGCAGAAGCCGTCGGCGCGGCCAGTTTTGTACCTGTGCACCAGGAATATACCGCGAACCGATCACCAGATCATATTTCGTAATTTCTCGCAGGAATGTCGGGATTTCTCGCGGTTCATGCGAAAAGTCCGCATCCATTTCGAAGATATAATCGTATCGTTCCTTGAGGCCATATTTAAAGCCCGTAACGTACGCAGTTCCCAACCCCATTTTCCCCGGCCGCGTAAGCAAGTGGATGTGGCTATAGGTCGGATCTTCTTTTGCCTGCAATTCGCGCACAATATCCGAAGTTCCATCGGGCGAATTATCGTCCACGATCAGGACATGGAGCGCGACCTCGGGGCATTCGGCCTGTTGATTGAGGACCGCGTGAACTAACCGCACGATGTTCTCGTGCTCATTATAGGTGGGAATGATGATGAGTGCTCGGGCCATGGAACGAGTGATTTAGATCCCGACTCCTTCGAGAACGTTTCTCGCGATATATTCCACTTCATCCGAAGTAAGTTCGGAATGCATCGGCAGGGCAAGGATATGATCCGCTGCGAATTCCGCATTTGGAAAATCTCCGCGCGATCCTGAAGCATAGGCTTTTTGCAGATGCAAGGGAACCGGGTAATAAATATTGTATGGAATTCCGACGCGCTTCAAATGCTCGATAACGGGTTCGCGGCCTTTCGGAAGAACAATCGAATACTGGTGCCAGATCGAATTTGCCCTCGAGTCGACATGCGGTGTTCGGATGACTTCGGGGTACGCCTCGAAGATCATCGAATAAGCGGTCGCAGCACGCGACCGAGAATCGTTCCACTCATCGAGGTGCGGCAGTTTAATCGTTAGAATGGCCGCCTGGATGGCATCGAGCCGTGAATTGACGCCCAGACGATCATGATAATAGGTGCGCTCCGAGCCGTGGTTGGCGATCGTTCGAACGGCGTGCGCTAAGGAATCGTCGCTGGTAGTGACCATGCCGCCATCACCGAAAGCCCCCAAATTTTTGGAGGGATAAAATGAGATCGCCGCCAGATCGCCAAGCCCGCAAACTTTTTCACCATTCCACTGAGCCCCCACAGCCTGCGCTGCATCTTCGATGACAATAAGATGATGCTTCTTTGCTATCTCGCGAATACGACTCATATTCGCCGGCTGGCCAAATAAATGCACCGGCAAAATGGCGCGCGTTTTTGTTGTAATCTTCGCTTCGATCGCTTCGGGGTCCATATTGAATGTCTGCGGTTCGATATCGACATACACAGCGCGGGCGCCAAGAAGAGCGATAGTTTCGGTCGTGGCAGCAAAGGTAAAGGGGGTTGTTATGACCTCTTCGCCCGGCTTGATATCGATCGCCATCAGTGCGAGTTGCAGTGCATCGGTGCCCGAAGCGCAGGCAATGGCATGTTTCACGCCTAAATACTCTTCCATCGCCCGCTCGAAGTGCTGAACATAAGGACCGTTGATATATTTTCCGCTACGGACGACTTCAAGCACGGCGGAATCAATTTCATTCTGATACCGGCGGTATTGGCCGATGACATCGACCATTTGAATCGGTTTTGAGAGTGTTTCGAATTCTACCATTTTGTCTAACTTTTTCATGCTTAATCCTATGCCTGCCCTTTGCCGCGGAACATCATATATCCCGTACGGAAAAGAATTTTTACATCAAGGCGAAATGACATCGACTCGATATACATCAGGTCATACTTGACCCGTTGTTTAACATCGTCGATATTTTCGTCGTATTTATCGACCATCGCCTGATACAGGCCGGTAACGCCGGGGCGTACACGATGGCGACGATTGTAATACGGAATTTCTTCGACAAGTTGCTTTACAAAGAATTCGCGTTCCGGGCGAGGCCCTACCAGCGACATATCGCCTTTTAACACATTCCAAAGCTGAGGAACTTCGTCCAAATGCGATTTCCGCAAAAATTTTCCGATCGGGGTAACGCGCGGATCGTTCTTCGAAGCCCATTTCGGCCCTGAAGAAGCTTCGGCATCAACGAACATCGAGCGAAATTTATACATTCGAAAGTGCTTGCCTTCCTTGCCGATCCGCTCCTGGGAATAAATGATCGGCCCTTTCGATGTAAGTCTGACCGCCAATGCAGTAGCCATCCAAATTGGGCTTCCTAAGACAATCAGCAAAAGGCTCACAATAATATCAAGCGAACGCTTGGCAGCTTCTTCCCAGGGGCGTAAAAGAACGGGGTTCACATCGATGAGCGGAAATCCATATATCTCTCTTGCGCGGGCCTGGCCAGAAACGATATCGTATAAATCGGGTACTATTTTAAGTCCCGCATTCGATTTGGAGGCACGGGCGATCACGTCGATCAGGCGTTCGTGCTCATCGGAACCGAGCGCAATGAGGACTTCCTTCACACCATGCCGGTCGATCACCGTCTCAAGGTCCTCGGTCGTTCCCAATCGCGGTACTTCATACGCTTTCGGATGATGTCCTGGCTTTCCATTACGCTGTTCGATCGTAAAGTAGTCGGGCCCGGCATTGCCGTTCATTGGCGTCGGATTGACAAAACCAATTACCTGATATCCCAATCGCGGATAATGGGCGACACGCGCTGCCAGATCTTTTGCTTTTTCTACGTCGCCGATCACAATGGAGGGTCGAGTACCAACGCCGGCCTCTAATAAGCGCCGTTGTGTATACCGAATAATGGAACGAATGCTAATGCAAAAAAGGGCAGTAACGATCCAGTAGGCAAGACCCAGTAAACGCGGATCGTTTGCGGATGGCGTGTACGTATCGAGTGGATCCCACCACATAAAAATTGAGAGCAGGATCGTTCCTACGCCGAGCGTTTTCAGGATGGTAATAATTTCGTCAAATGGGGCACGTACATACCATGGGCGATAGAGTCCAAAGAACACAAACAGGACCATCCAAAACGCATAAATGAGGACGGCCGATTGGGGTAAGAGCGAAGGCGTAAGGTCACTGGGTCCGCGATGAAACATAAACCATCCGGAATCGACGCGCAGCCAATAAAACGCGAACCACGCCATGTTTAGAGCGAAAAAATCGCCCCCCAACAGCAATAAAAGTTCCTTGCGCTGCGTCACGAGCGAAGAGCCTCCTCCACTATCGATGCAGGTGCGGCAGAACGCGTCGTTTGGGGCCAAATGGGTTCCTGCCGGGACAGCATGAATTCGAATACTCCGCGCATGAACGCAACATTCATGCTGAAAAACCAATACAAACTGCTTGCAAATGGAATCGGTTGACGTGCGTTTCGAAACAACCATCCCATGAAAACCAGAACGGTTGCAAGTCCTTCGAGGATCAATAGGGACCACGCCCACGCGAGATGCCCATAAAAGTCGAATTGGGTTCCAATGACGACCCCCAACGCGAGAAATCCTGTGAGCCACCGCAATATTTTATGCGGCCATAACATCCATGCGGCGGATCCATGAAATAAAGGTTGGGGAAGTATTCGTAGTGTATAAAGGCAGCGTGAAGCATTCCTTTTTTTACGAGCGCCTTCTTCGCGATAATTCCTTGCATATTGTTCGGTGGAGATTGCACCTTCCTCGTAGAGCAATCGATGGCCGCTTTCGATAATCGTTAATACCGAAAAGAAATCGTCATAGACGCGGTCATTCGGTAAGGGCTTCCATAGGGCTCGCCGCATAGAATAGTTACCGCCGTATAGACCGACGGTCGATCCGATTTCGGCTTCATTGCGCCGAAGGTTGCTTTCGAACGAGAGGAACGTAGATTCCGAACGATAAACACCGTCCGTGCGGTCGCTGGCAATAGTCAACCTTCCCGCGACCCCACCGACGGTTGCATCGATATAATGGCGAACGTGGGAAAGTATCGCATTCGGATTGAGCGTGACGTCGGCATCGACAAACAATAAAATCTCGTTTTTGGCATGGGTAACAAGATCGTTCAGCGTGAGCATCTTGCCGCGTTGCGGGAAAAAGTAAAAAGGTCGAAGGAAAGAATGCCGTTCCGATAGTTCCCTTAAGATCGAGTTCGTCATATCCGTCGAGCCATCGGACCCGCAAAGGATTTCAAGTTTTTCACGAGGATAATTCAAATGAACCAGCGATTCGATACACCGTCTAAGCACGAGTTCTTCATTGAACGCCGGAAGGATGATGGAGACCGTCGGGCGATATGTTTCGTCAATATGCCATTTTCGAGGACGCAGCCGGGCACGCAGGGCAACCAACAAGGGAAATCCTACGTAAGAATATAGGAGGAGCAAGGCGCAAATTGCTGCGAAGTAGATCATTCCCAATCAAATCGAAGGTGTGCGAGACGCTTCCCGGTTGAAGGAAAGGATCGAGGTATATAACTTGCTAAAATCTTCTCCAATTTTTTTCCAGTTATATTTTTGCATGACAAGTTCACGTGCTGTGCGGCCAAATTGAGCTCGTAATTCTGCGTTAGAAAGAAGTTCTACGGTCGCATTGGCAAAAGCCAATGGATCGTCAGCGAGGAGCAATTGCTGCGCATTTTTCGCCAAATTGCCCTCTACTCCTATCGAAGTAGAAACCACTGCTTTTCCTGCAGCAAAGAAATCGAGCAATTTAAGCCGCATTCCGCCACCAATGCGGAGTGGTACCACAAGAACGGCGGAACGAGCTAAATAGTCGCGGACGTCAGGCACTCTGCCAAGCAACCGTACATTCGCTCCAAAAGTCGATGCCTGTCTTTGAAGACGGGATGCGTCCGTTCCTATAATATCAAATTTTGCAGTCGAACGCTTCTTTAGGATAAGCGGGAAGATCGAGGTTAGGAAGTATCGAATAGCATCGAAATTTGGGTCCCAGGCGAGGCTTCCAATCCAAAGAATTTGATCTGGATCCTCTGGTGCCTCACTCGGATGAAAATAATCGGTATCAACGCCTGCGGGAATGACTTCGATTTTTGCTGCCGGCGCGACATGCCTTATAATGTCTGCATCTTCGTTTGTGATCGCTGCAATGGCATCAAAGGCATTCAAATATTTACTTTCTTGTCGCTTCAATCGGCGGCCGTGAATGGTTGCAATCAGGCGTTTAAAAAGATTTCGTTCCGTTTTTGCAAAACGCTCGTAAATCAGCGCTTCGAAATTATGCTCCCGAAGTAAAATGGGAAGATGATGTTTCGCTTTGAGCCAAAGACCGTATTCCCCCATATGAGCGTGATCGACGTGCACAACGTCGAATCTGGTGCTCTCGACGATTCGCTCTAAAAGAGCGTACATTTCCGGCATCATTCGTCGCTCGATCGGATACGCCCCGCGAAACATCGTTCGAAATAAGACTCGCCACCGCGCCGGCAGTGGTTTCGAGACTATTTCGACCCTGGCATATTTCGAAAGGGCTGTGAGTCCTTCCTTTGTCTCTTCTGGATAATCGAGAGGGTACGTTACCAACGTGATCTCATGTCCTAATTCTGCGAGTGATTTGGTAATATTAAAAATGCCGATTGCACCGCCGTCGGTCAACGGCCAGGGCATACGTGGTGTGAGTTGCAGGATTTTCAAGCCCAACGGAAGAGAAAAAAATAAAAACGCCGAAGTTCGATGACCTGCCTCCAAGTTAATTTAGGGCGGGCATTTAAAAAATATCCAATATCTTTAAGACCATCTTTTAATCCACGCAAGTTCGCACGCCACGTCCCTTTATGCATGAGCAACGCTATTACGCGACGAGAGATAAGTATCATGATAAGAATTGGTAATGCTAAAAGCGGCCAATGTTTTGCAATTAACCAAATCATATGGCGAGAATTCATATAAGCTCTTCGATCGGAAGGTCGCATATTCGAAGAGAAAAAGTGTAAAGTAAGAAATTCCGGACAGAGGCAAATTTTTAGACCGTTTTTAAAAAATTGCAAACCTAAGTCTATTCCTTCAGATCCATAAGTCCATTTTTCATCATATCCTTGAACCTTTTTAAGAGAATCTAATCGGAAACAGGAACCTCCTTCTACTACAAAAATCCCTTCGAAGGCATGTTCAGATTTTTTTCTTAAGCGATAGTTATTCCATCCTTCGGTCTCAGTAATTCCTGTTAAAGGTTGATAGCATGACATACTAATTGCATCAATTTCTGAATGAGACTCCAAATATTTCACAACTCGAAAAATTGTGGCAGGCGTTGCAGGATTAGAATCATTATCAAAATGAAACACGTACTTCCCTTTTGCTAATCGCGTGACGATATTTCTTGAGGATACCCCATTATTTTGTTGCACTTCATACGATAGAACATTTGGAAATTCATGCGCCAGCATCTGGATACTTCCATCTGTCGAGCCATTGTCAATCACGATAATTTCGATTGATGGATATCGGATTCCGCGAGTGATGACGTCCAGTGTCTGCCGTAAATCGTCGCATCGGTTATAATTCAGAATGCCAATCGTAATCAGCGGCAGCGTAGGATCCTTTAGGTCGGCATCTGCTATCGACCAATGTCTCGCATCCCATACGGTACTCATGGTTTGCTTCACAGGTTTCCGACTCTAAACCGAGCCAGCATGTCTCGCACGTCTGCAATGGAAAGGACCTTTAGAAAATGAATCGCCATGAGGAACAAACCGAGAAGCAAGCCCGCATTTAACCACTCTGCGATTGCGATTCGAGAAAGAAAATGAGCGATCATTATGACTGCCGTCGCAGAAATAAATATTTTAAAACATAATTCCCTGAACTTCGGCGCATTGAAAAAATCGGCTTTCCAGATCAGAGAGAGAAATAACAATGTTCCAAGGCTTACGGCGATTAATTTGGAGGTCATGGCCCCCGCGGCGCCATACGCAGGAATCAGCAGAATATCGCCCAGGATTACTGATAGCATGATGAACGCCGTATAAACGGTAAACGGCCACGATTTCCCTGCAGCGATCGTCATCTCCGATAAAAAAGACGAAATGAATACTGGGATCAGCATCCATCCTATATACTGAAGCAAGTATCCGGAAGCTGCATATTTACTGCCAAGAAATAGTTTCACCATCATGGTCGATGCGGGAAGCAAAACGATCGCAATCGCCACGGCGGCAGTGAGAAGAAAACGTAACGCTAATTCCGTTAACCGTTTCGATTTCACGCTATCGTGTTTTCGCAGTAAGCGGGTTACTTCGGGTGCGGCAACATACGCCAGAACCATTGGGATGGGAATGACGGCTGCCATAAGCCGGACGATCGCTCCGTAACTCGCAACTTCGTTCGGAGTGCTCAAGCGATCTAACAAGAGTTTATCGATCTCTGTGTGAATTGTAAGAAATGCAATGGCAGCACTCAGCGGTATCGCACCCCTGAGCAGCGATTTTATCGTCTCAAAAGAGATGTGAAGTCGGATGCCCTCACTGCGACACCATTTTACAATAGCCACCGTGAGCAACAGAAAACCTGGGATATTCGAAAGCGCATAGATCAAAAGGACCGCCGGGACAGTCAAATGTCCCAGTGTGGCAAGGAGGAGGGCCGTTGCGAAGGCAATCGCGTCTGCCAATGCAAATCCGGCGACCAGATAAAATTTTCCAATGCTTTTCAGGACCGATTCACCAACAGCGCGGACAATGAGCAACCGGGAAGAAATGAAGAGTGTTACCAGCACGATCTCCATATTCGTTACCATGCTGGCCGGATATAATGCGGGAGCGATCAAAAGGACAAGTATAACAACAAAAATAGAAAGGCATACGCGAACGAGCAAGGCGCTACCGAACAACGTTCCCCTACGATCGCGATGACCATCCAGCGCATCCTGCTCCGCTTCTGCGAACATCCGCGTAAAAAGCGAATTCATCCCTAAGTCAGCTACGAGACTCATCATGGCCACAAAACTGATGGATACCGTGAACTGCGCGTATTCAACACGCGAAAGAACGCGCGGTATAATCAGTTGGCCGATAAAGAGAAAAAGATTCGTTAAAATGTTGAGGAGCAGCCCTCCGGCAGCACCCCGGACAAGGCGAGAGCCAAGGGCGGGTTCCAGTCGTATTGTCGCGGAAGTGGTATCAGTCATCTGTGGCAGGAGAGCACTTAATGTCAATTCCTGGGAGGAAGTTTCGAACCGCATTTATTTTTCTCTGGAACGAAGCACCAGTTTCCTACGTAACGCCTTTTTCCGATGACAGAGCAACGACGGAATCGCCGGTTTTCTTTCGATATCTTTCTTTTTGCCACCCTTGCGATCTCACTCGCGTTGTTTGTACTGGTCGCGATTGAACCGATTGGAGCCGATAATGCCGTCCTGCATTCAATGGCACTGGATCTCACTCGATACGGTAGAATTCCCTACCTCGGAACGTGGGACAATAATTTTCCTGGGATTATTTTCCTGCATGGCATTGGAATTTTGCTTTTCGGAGAGTCAAATCTCGGCTTTCGGATCTTCGACATCGTCATTCAACTTGCCTTTATTGTTTTCCTTTATTATTTCTTATTGCGATGGCTCCGGCCGCATAGCGCTGCATTGGCTTCAGTGCTGTATGCGGCATATTACGTAAGCGGAAGTACATATCTCTATGGTCAGCAGGATGGTTATGGAATGATGTTGGTCCTGATCGGAGCCTCGTTTCTGGTCGGTATTGATCGTTCCAAAAAGTTTTGGCTAAGAATTGGGGCTGCCGGATTTATTTCCGGGATCTCAGTCCTTATGCGACCAACCTTTCTACTTTACCTGGCACTTCTTGGTTTTTATTTATTATGGGACGAGAACGGAAAACTTAAGATGAAGTGCGTTTTGCACTCGGTTTTTCTGATTCTCTCGGGGTTGGCTCCCATCGCCCTTCTTCTACTTTTTTATGCCGAAATTCCGAATGGACTCGAAGCATTTTATACGTCCACGATACGGTTTAATTTAGATCTTTACACTAAGCTTACAGGGGGAAGTTTTGGGATAGAAATATATCGCTCCGGGCTTATGATTCCTTTGGCGGTTGCCGGCGTGGCCTTGAAAGGGCAATATGATGACGATATTTTCAGCCGGGTTCCCCATAAAAAAGACCTGCTTCTTTTCCTGAGTTTTATTGTCACTGGACTTCTCGTTGCTGTCCTCATGGGGAAATTCTGGCGTTACCAGTTTGCCCCATTCTATATCGTACTTATACCGTTCTCAGCGGTGGGAATCGAGCGAGTTATACGCAGGACGAAGGACGAGTTAAAACAACATTTTGCAATGCTGGCGTGCGTTCTATTCTCGACCTTCATTGGATATAACCCGATCGCGCCGGTCGCGTTTTCGCTCGGATTGCTGAAACATATCGATCCCTTTGAAGCTGCAGATGAAGCGCGCCGTCGGAATCCACTTTCAGGAGCGAAACCAGAACATGCGTTGGTCGATTTTTTGAACCGTCCACAAAATCGTTCGGCTACAATTTCATTCGCTGGCTTCGATCCGTATCTGCGTCTCGACCTTGCACGACCATTCGTCGGCCGCTTTTTTAATTATCATGCGATTGCGTTTCGGACCGATCGGACGAACGTTGGAATTCCACATTACACGGAATACCAGCGGGAGTGGCAGCAAGTGTATCTTCACAACCTTGAAACCGTGGAGCCTCGGTTTATTATCCTTGGCCGGCACCAGCCGTTTTGGTACATTCGAGATGTCTACGACGATTGCCTTCACTTCATCCCCGGCTTCGATCACTTTTTCCAATCGAATTATCGATACGATACGAGTTTCGGAGGATTTCAAGTGTATTCATTTACCAAATAAAAAGTAAAGCGAAGGTTTTTTAAATTAAATCATTGATTATTAAAAGTGCAGCTAAAAACATTCATTAGAGAGAAGAAAAATACCCTAGCGATCCTGGCTCTAAGTCTTATTATTTTCGTTCCGGTTCTTGTGCAGCCGCTAAGCTTCGACAATGCCATTAATCAGGTAATCTCACTAGATTGGATCCGATATGGGAGAATTCCTTACCTCCAAAGCGTGGATCACAATTTCCCAGGCATTATATATTTACAAACGATAGGCATTCTTCTTGTCGGCAGCTCCGACATTTCATTCAGGATTTTCGATCTTTTTTTAGAATCGTCTTTTGTTGTCTTCACATTTTTATTTTTTAGGAAATATTTGGATGATCGTATTGCCGGAATAGGTGCAATATTATATGCATTGTACTATGTTTCCGGAGGATCAATATTGTATGGACAACGAGATATTTATGCGACGATGTTGCTCTTTATCGCTATCTCGCTTTCATTCCCACTAATCCGGTTGCGAGATTCGCGGCGTGTATTGTTCAGCGGGGTCTTTGTAGGACTCTCAATTCTATTCCGTCCTACATCTGCAGTTTTTCTCATCCCCCTGTGTCTTGGAATTTATTGGAATCAAGATAAGGCTAAAGTCTATCGTAAGATTCTTTTGCTTGTTAGTGCCGCGGCTGTTCCCATTCTGATTGTGATATTATATTACAGCTTTTTGCCTGGTGGAATTAAGGCTCTTTGGAGCCTTGCAATTAAATTTAACGTCGAGGTTCATTCCAAAATCCCGTCTTCCGATATATTCTGGAGGCCAATGCTCAAATACATTTTTGTTTTGGTTCTTAGTACATTAGGGCTTTACTCCGGCTCGATCCACAGTTTAAAATACTCGCCAAGCTACGTGGAGCGGCTATTTTTAAAAATTTCTGTTCTATTATCCATCTTGATCGTGGTCGTCCAAGGGAAAAACTTCCCGAATCATTTTGCAACATTTTTTATGTTTCTTATCCCTTTTGCAGCGATCGGGATTGATCAAATTGTACGTCACATAATAAATCCTCTCCGCCAGTTTTATGCCGTCGTGCTATGCTGCTTAATATGCTTTATTCAATTCAATCCTATTTCGCTCACTTCTTTTCTACTTGGAATACTAGAAAAAAATGACCCATTCCACGCGGTCCAGGAACTGGACTCCGACACTTTATACGGGAGTGCAGTGCAAGATCAATTAATCCGCTATGTGAACCAACGTTCTGGAATGAGCGATGAAGTCGAAATTTGTTCATTGAACCCGACTGTACGGCTCCATTTACAAAGGAAATGTGCTGGATACTTTCCCTCTCTTCATCCTCTTGCAGAAACACCTAATTCCGATAAAAACAATAATCCAATTTATTCCGACGACCAAAAAGAATGGCAGACAGACTATGTGCGGAGCATAGCGGCGGAAAGACCTTTATACGTCATTCTCGCCAGCGAAATGAAATACTGGGCCGTAAAAGATTTTTCGAAATTTTTGCATTCTTTACCAAACTTTGATTCAATATTAAACTCAAATTATACACGGGAATGCCAGATCGGAGGGTTTGAAATATACCGCAGAAACTCAAGTTAGCCCCCTTTAGCAGGATCCCTATTTCCAAGGGATAAGATATACGCAAACGCCATTCCCATCCATATCAACGCAGGCTTCAGATCGAATGTAGGCCCTGTGTATGCGCCGATTAAGGTGATGAGTATAAATGCTGCGACACCTCGGATAACGACCCGATCACGAGCAAGCAGTTGTTTTGATCGAGAAAGCTTAAATGCTTTATTCAGGTACCATGCACTGCTCAAGACGAAAAGAGACATTCCTACAAAACCAGTCTTAAAAATGAGGTAAAGATAACTATTATGACTAAATCCCATCCATTCATGAGATCGCAAAATAATATTGAACGCCCGAAACTGAGTTCCAAAGCCATGACCAAGAATCGGCGCTTGGATAATCCTGGTCCATTCATCGCGCCATTCAGCAAAGCGATTCAGTAAAGACAGATCTCTCGTACCATGCTGTAGAGTTATAAACCGGGCTCCGAAACTCATCAACAATAAATGAATAATTCTAATAGATAACAAGACGGGTAGAATCAAAACAATAAAAATGGATCCCGCAAGAAGTGCATGCCGAATTCCAAGTTTACGTTCGTCTGTGTTGCCTAGCATCCATACAACCATGATCCCAAATAATACAGCCACATACATGGTGCGTGTAAATGACGCTGCTAAGCCCGCGAATGCAAGGAACAAGAAGAGAATCGAGAGAATAATAATCAAGCGCCGTCTGACGACCATCAATATGGAAGTAAGAATCAATATCGTAAGACACGTTAAACTCAAATCGAGTGCCGAACGCCCTGTTTGATAGAGGAAATAGGCCCGTGCCACATTGTTGTGAAAAACATAAAGATTCCAAATGATAATAATAAAACCGGCGAATAGAACAGTTGAAAATAACCGCCTCTCCGCTACGGACCCTGGCTCGATAAATCGCTCATATAAAATCGGCAGCACTAGCAGGGGTGCAAGATTCAAGAGCTCGCGAAGTCCGTCCATAAAGGAATTATGCTGATTCGTAATTCCAATGATCGTTCCTCCGACGGACCAGACAAAAAACAGGGCCATTAATAATTGGCCCGGGAAGTGACTTAAGGTTTCCCGATCGATCAGGCGGATGCGAACTAACCAGTATCCAAAAATTCCAGCAAGGACGACACCCAAGACTAAATCGAATACCGAAGGGGCATTACCGGTTGTTGCGTCTTTTCCATGAACGGTCAACGCAACATTGATAAGAATGACAGCAAACACCGACGCTACTCCATTGCGAATAACGGCGAAAAGGGCACCAACGCCAATAAGTGCGGCGATCGGTAGCAGCGATTGGGTCAGGAACATCGAGGCACCCAGTACGAGCGTCACTCCAATTCCAATCAGGATTTGGTTCCGAATCGATAGCTCGAACGCTCCGCGCGGAACCCGAATCCTCAGCGGACCAGAACTTGCGAAAACGGGATCTGCGGTGAGGAGAGACATTAAATTCCCAGACGCTGACGGTCCCGAGCGAAATTCGTGCGTAGTTCCTGTGAGCCCGAGAGCAAGAGCAGCACGACGGACATCACGACCGCCGTTCCGATAAAGGCCGCCAGCAAAATGATGGAACGATGTGGGCCGGATTTATGGACCGGCACTGTTGCGCTATCGAGCGTTACAAAGCCATACAGGTTTTTTTCCTGGTCGAGCTTCGCCTCTTCGTAGGCAGGCAACAAAAATGCTTTTAGCTTGCTCTGGATCTCGAATTCGCGCATCAGGCTAAGGTATTGGATCGCGACTTCCGGAAGGACATTCGTTGGTACGAAGGAACTCGCTTTTTCGTCCATTCCTGCGTTCATTTGACCGAGCTTCGATTCGAGTTCGGCAATAGTCGTTTGATAGACATTCACATCGCTCGAATTCGAACCGTATAATTTTTTAGCATTCTCGAGCTGAATTTCCGCAGCGGTCTTTTGTTCCTCAAGATCGGCCACGGCTGTCATTTCTGCACGAGCCTGTTCCGTGAGCGAATAGATCCCATATTTTTTCTGGAAAGCGAGGAACGCTTTTTCCGCTGTGTCCAGGTCAGAGAGGTTTCGATTGTATCGCGCCGCGACGGCCGTTATGTTGTGCTCTGCTTCGTCCTTGGCAAGGCGCGTGTTGATGTTGTTGAGTTCCAGAACGACGACGTTCGCCACTTCGGCCGCGCGGCGTGGACTGGTATCTTCGAAGCTAATAATAAAATTCCCCTCTTCGCTTTGTTCGCCGTCCAGGTGCTTCGAAAAATCGTCCACCGCATCAGGAATGTTTTTTTCCTTATAGATTGAGACATAGTTATACTCCCGGACAATTTTTTCCATTAGCTCGCGGCTTTGGAGGAGCGATAGCGGAGTGTAACTGTCCTCACCGCCGCCCATTCCAAGCTTCGAAAGGCCAAGATCCTTCAAGCTTCCGGCGATACCAGATGTGATATTATCGAGTGCGCCGCCCTGATGCCGCGCCGGCAGTACCACGGCCCGAGCCTTGTAGTAATTGGGCATTTGCGTAAAGGCATACCATGCAGTTCCCGCTGTAACCGCAACGCAAACTCCAAGAATCAGCCATTTATGCCGTAAAAGAATCGCGACATTCTCGACCCAGGCCTTGCGTGCAGGACTAAGCGTTGAATGATTTTCTGAAAGCAATGGAACAGTACCTCCTACGGCGGCGTGAGCGGAGGAAAGCGGCGTTTCAGTTCTGGTTGCGTCCATGGAGTATGTATTAAAACAGCGCGCGGGCGCCAATAGCGACGAGTGTCTCCGGCAGTTCTCGCGGTGCCTGAGATATGGAAAGACCGGTCAGGTCCATTCCTGGAGTTTGAGGAATCTCAGTTAAGTAATCGACGCTCTTCTTTGTTCCGCTCATAAAGAAAGTTAGTCCACGCCACGGTTCGAATTCAATATCGGCAGTAATCGTGAAGATATTCAGACGGCGGCCGGCAAGGAAATGCGTGTCATTCGGAGCGCCCTGCGCATTCATACTGACGCGATAGTCCGCGCCGGCATTGTAGACCAAATTGCCGGTCGAGTCGTAGAGGTTTTCGCCTCGTTCGACGAGTTGCCCCTCCAAAGAAAAGATCCACTTCTCGCTTGGGGCCCATCGAAGTTTCGACCAAAAGCTTTGGGAGTTCGGTCCGATCTGTGCCCCGAGCAGCGTTTGTGAGGTCGAGTACGAACCCGCCGTATCCCAGTGTGTGTAGGTATAAGGCTCGACACGGATCCACTCGGCTTCCCAGTCGAGATCGGGAATCCCGAACGCACCGGCCCACATACCGCCCGCCTGCCACGCCCATTTGTTCGACCAATAGCCGGTCCCGACTTTGCTGGCAACAAAATCATCGAGCAATGCCTGACCGCGAAGTTCCACACCCGGTGCCACCTGCCACAGGGTGTGCGTAGCAAGCAGGGCGTTGTCGCGGTCCTGATCGTCAAGACCCTTTTTTACGGTATTTAAAAACGAAAATGGAATTAAATATCCAAGTTCGTACCGCTCGGTAAAGACCATAATGTCCGTAAACCCAAGTTCGAAATGCCGGCCGATGTCGAACGTCAGGTCATGCAGGGCGATAAGCTTCAACGGGTACGGCGGTTCGATGCTAAACGTGTCTTGCACGAGCGATCCATAAATCATTTGATAGCGAACGGCATCGACATGCGCGGCCAAACTAATAAAATTGAAATAAGGAACATTTGGAGAGAGGATCACATCGTCGTTCTGGAAGCCGCCTCCGATGGAGATCGCTTCGCGGGCCAATTTCCCGGTGAACCAGTCGTTATTGTATGTCAGCTCGTCCGAGGTAAAATCGAAAAACTGCTGGGAAAAATCGGCGAGATCGTGGTTCTTTGCCAGGGAAGGATCTTCGAGAGCAAGCTGGGAATTCCCGAATTTCTCACCGTTCGTCGTCTGCATAAAATAGCCAACGCGCCCACTAAGCGTTCCGGAAAAGCGTCCGCCGATATTTCCCAGGAGGACGGACGCATCATCGGGACTGGTACGATGTCGAAGTTCTAAGCTCGCGATACCGTGGATGAAGAGGTCCGATCGAGTGAAATCATCGTACCATTGGTACAGATATTTATCTTTATCGGTAAAAATGCCACTCCAAAAGAGTGGCTCGGCCTCATGGGAAGGAAACATCGTCACAGCCTCGCGCGGCTCATGTGCGTACGTACGAAGATATTTTCGTACGAGATCGTGCTCTGCATTTGAAAGTCTGTTGGAAGTGTCCGCCTGGCGTAAGAATTGCGCGACTTCAAATTCCGAAATCGGGAGTTGAGCCTCCGAATATCCTTCGATCACTTCAAGGACCGAAAGATGGCGTAGAAAGTCGTACACCGGGTCGCCGAGCGGTACCTGCTCGACGCCGATATGGGGGGCAGATGTCAGCGCCTGCGCAAACGCCGGAGCGTGCATTGCTAAGCTGGCAAGCGCTGCAATTACGAGAACACGTGAGAGTTTATGCACCCGTCACTTTTTAAGGAAGGTCAAATATAAGCCAGTGATCAAGCCTCCAAGGCCAAAGACAAGACCGGCGATCGTTTGAATATTCTGTGTCGTGTAATTTTCGGGCAAGTCTGGAACCTTTGGAATAAAAATTTCATCGCCAGGTTCGATCTTCGTATCGCTGGGGTCCATCCATGCTTTTGTCCGAAGCTTGATCACCGCCATTTGAGATTTGTCGGCACCGTTCGCATAACCACCGGCCTGTGAAATATAATATTTCAGGGAAGCGCCTTCCTGGTATTGCACATAGCCGGCATTATTTACGAAGCCATAGACATAGACGGTCGTCGGCTGTTTCGGAATTTCGATCTCGTCGCCATCACGTAATGTCACGTCCTGAGAGTGATCATTCTGCACAAAGAGCCGATCCATATCGGTCACAACGACGGGCGGCCGAATGGACATCTGGCGCTGGAAGTTGATCGTGTCCGAAACGCCAAGATTCTCGAGACGAGTTATTTTCGAAATTTCTTCAGGTGTTCCGGCCGTAAGTCGCTCATCAGAACCATGTCGTAAAATTTCACCTCCGGTCGGATATGCTGCCGGTGTGAGGCCACCGGCTTCACGGATAACTTCTGAAAGCGTCGTTTGTCCATCGGTGATCGGATAGACTCCGGGTTCCGCGACTTCACCACGGACCGCGACCACCGCCGCTTTATGCGATTCCGGAAGGAAACGGACTACAATGCGATCGTTCGGTTCCAGCGCAACATCGGGGACGCGATGCGCGACGATTGCAGAAAGATCGTAAACCGTCGGATCGGTTGATCCATTGTCGCTTAAACGGGTAACTTCCACGTGGTGAAGATCGGCATCGGCCGAAGGGCCGAATGCGTATCGAATTGCAGCGGAAAGCGAATCTCCCCGGACAAATTCAAAATCGCCTGCCGCCTGGACCGCGCCATAGACCCCAAGAGATGGCGCGCGCAAGTCGCGAAAGGGGACCAGAATGACATCTCCTTCGCGAAGGGGGGGAGCCGCTTTGGGATCATGCGTCGAATTGTAGCGCACGAGATCGACACGCTCGGAGGTCCCATCGCCATGGGTAACGGTAATATACCGTTCACTGGCCGGAGCCACTTCGCGCTCGCCGAAGATAGATTCCAAATGTTTCTTTCCATTCTCTTCCATTTCGCGCTGCTTTTCCGTTCCAGGATCGTGCTGCTCGAGCGCAGGGTCGACATGATTCGCGAGATCGACCGCCAGGTCCGCACGGGTGGCCGAAGAAAGCGCGTAGAGGCCAGGCATCGCAACGTCCCCTTCGACCTTCACATAAATTTTTCTCGGCTGGTAAAGCGCGAGTGTGATTGGTGGGCCGCCACTCTGCGACTTCGTTCTTGCGAAGGACTCGTTGGCTTTTTCCAGAACTTCCGTTTGAATTTCCGCCAGCGTCTTGCCACGAACATCGAATGCTCCCAAATTAGGAATGAGCAGCATATTGTCGGACGAAATGACCGGATAGTATGCATCGCCACTCGTCCAGAAACGGCATTGTAGCACATCGCCGGGTCCCAAATGATATTCGGTCGGGTCGATACTGCTTTCGAAGGCCATTGATTCTGTGGCAGAGGGTGGCTGCATGGTCTTCTCTGAACCGAGTTTCGGGATCGAACTTTGCGTTCCCATCGGCGACGTCACTTGTGCGTGCAGCGTAGGAGCGGCAAGGGCTGCCAGAAAGAAGAAAAAAATGGTCCTGTTGCTCTTCAAAGTCGTTCTTCTAAAATTTTTGCAATGCGCTGGGCGGCATGGCCGTCCCAAAGATCTGGCACTGCGTGCGATTTCCAGTTCCCACGCAGGGCGCGCCTCGTATCCTCGAGTACACGGTCAAAATTCAACCCGAGTAACTCGTTGGTTCCCTGTTCGACCGTCACGGGCCGCTCAGTATTTTCACGGAGCGTAATGCATGGCGTTCCGAGCGCGGTCGTCTCCTCCTGAATGCCCCCCGAATCCGTCAGCACGACGCCGGCCTGATCCTGCAGGGCCAGAAAATCGAGATAGCCGACCGGATCGATGAGCGCAAGCGTTGTATTCTGCGCAGTGCGTTCGGCCAGGCCAAATTCTTCGAGGCGCTTCCGGGTCCGTGGATGAACAGGAAATAAGATTCGGGGCGTGAACGCTTCCATCCGCTCAAAAAGCTCCACGAAGCGCGATAATGAGGCCATATCGTCAACATTACTTGGCCGGTGCAGGGTAACGAGCGCATATTTTTTTCCCTCGATGTTGTATTTTTTCGCAAGTTGCGGAAACCGCTCACGTGCATTAGGTAAATATTTTTGCACCGAGTCGATCATCGTATTACCGACGAAAAAGACTTTCTTATTTTCGATTCCTTCGTGCTCAAGGTTTTTTAACCCGCTGGGCTCGGTCACAAAACAAAAGTCGGAAAATTCATCGGCAACGATACGGTTAATTTCCTCCGGCATGTTGCGGTCGAACGAGCGTAAACCGGATTCAATATGGGCAAGCCGAATTCCCCCCTTCGCAGCAACAAGTGCCGTTGCGAGCGTGGAATTCACATCGCCGGCTACCATGACAAGATCGGGCTTTTCTTCGCCAAGCAGCTTCTCCATTTCGATCATGACCTTAGCCGTCTGCTCCGCATGGGAACCGGAGCCAACTCCCAAAAACCGGTCGGGTTGCGGCATATCGAGATCGCGGAAAAAAACGTCCGACATATTCGCATCGTAATGCTGCCCCGTGTGGACGAGTGTACACTCGAATTTGCCGCTCTTTTTTACGGCTTCGAGGACCGGTGCGACCTTCATAAAATTAGGCCGGGCGCCTACCACGAAGAGAATACGTTTCATATATTGGAGAATCAGCAAAAATGCGAGTACGGTGTTTTTTGAAATTAGTTTAGTCCCGGACAAATTCCTTGAACCCTATCGTTAGCAACGCCTTTAATGCAGCATGTAACAAACAAGTCCTTCCCGTGTTATTTGCCGGAGGGTTTAAGCAATGCGAATACGCACGAGGGTTCCGGTACATGTTCGGCGATCGCTTCTGCGGCTGATGATGATTGTTTCAGCCGTTCAATTTCTTTGTAATGGCGATTCTGTTGCGCAATCCTGGCAAAAGCTTTCGACTTTTCCAGGCTATATTTGTATCGCCAAATTTTTGAATCCGGATACCGGCTTTGTCGGGCTCGGCCTAACGCCAGGCTGGCTTTCCCCTCAGGCTGTCGGTCTTTACAAAACAACCGATGGCGGCAAATCATGGATGCAGTGCTCGATCCCGTCAGGTTACGCCGGGGAGATCGGCGATATCGTAATGACCGATTCTATCAATGGATGGCTGGCCATGACCTGCTGGGGTGGATCTGGTAATCGTGCACTCTGGAAGACCTCGGACGGCGGTTTGACATGGAACGAAACGCCGCTCATTGGTTCTGGAACCGCAATCGCTATGACAGCGCATGCAATGATTGTAACGGATCTATCCAACCATGGGCATTTATCGACGGACGGCGGAGCTACTTTTACGAATTCGCTCCCAAGCAGCACAAACTGCGTGCGCTTCGTGGACGCCCTGCATGGCGCAATCAGCGATTTCCGCAGCCAGGACTGGCTATGTAGCTCCGATGGTGGCGTAACATGGAATAATTCCTCATTCAACGTCGAATCATGGGGCCTTTATGGTATTGAAGGCACGCCGAATTTTTATGCCGCCCCGGAAGGTCCGACCGATGGTTCGCCGTATTCCGCTCAAGTTTTCCGGTCAACGGATTTTGGCAAAAGCTGGACGAGCCTAACTCTGTTCCCCTACCTACCTACCGGCGGCTTCGATGGAATCGCTGAGAATGTGTTGATTTTCCAGGTAAGTTACGACGGTATTCAACAAGACCCAACCCATAAAGGTGGGTTTTATCGTTCCACCGATAGCGGCCAAACCTGGGTTTCCATTGGCGGCCCGAGTGCCTACCACGATAGCTGGTTTTCTGTTCTGCAATCTCAGTGCGAATTGCATGTTTTCGGATTCGACGATCAGGCTCCCGGAACGCTCTACGAATACACGGAAAATTTGAATAACGGAGGGCCGAATCGATTGGCGATCCCGGATACAGCGCGCCTGGCTCAACAATCTTGTACGGGTACCGACACAACAATTCCCATCGGCATTCTTGGCTGCGAGGTATCTGGCGGCGTACTCGACTCGGTATGGATTACGGGTTCCGGAGCATTCACGCTTCCAAACTCAGGACTCGGACCGCGGAATCTGGGCGTGTTTGATAGTATTGCTGTTAGCTATTCCGGGATCAGGACAACCGATTCGGGAGTCCTACATCTTGCTTATAATCTTGGAGCCGGCCAACGAGACACATCGATTGCGCTGCTCGGAACCGCATCGTTCCTTTCGCAAGAATTCACGCTGCATCGCGCCGTTGTTGCTGCGTACTTTGGCGAGATCGATTCGCTCCCTCTTTTTGTGGATGTAAGCCCTGCACTTAATATCGATTCGCTTTGGCCATTCATAACGGGTTTTCAGTTTACGTATAGCTGGGATTCCTCCGTCGCAAGTTATGCATCGTATGTACCCTCAAACGGATGGCTTCTCAATTCCATTGTTCCTCATGGAAATTCGGTCGATATTGATATCCAAAATGTTTCAGGAACGGCGTCAGACCCGATCTCATTGGGCACCGCTCTTTTCCGTTCCCATTCTCGTGGATTAGGATTCACGTGGGCAGAAGTTCCGCGTTTTATCTGCAATTTTGGCAGCCAAGCGGAAGAGTTTTGCGTTACAGACAATGAGGAAAGTCACTGGTCTATCAAATCGCTTGGTGAGAAAAGCAGTGTTTCCACGGGACCAACTCAGGAAAATTCATTCGCAATCTACCCGAATCCGGCTTCGACAGAACTTTTTATTCGGAACCCGAATCCCAGCCACGCGCAGATCACGGTTTTCGATGCATTGGGAAGAAAAGTACTTCAGAGTATGGTTTCGCCAAACTCGGTTCAGCGGATAGATATCGCGTCATTTCCCACCGGTTCCTACGTCGCTATTTTCTCAAGCGATGGTTTGGAATCCATTCAAAGTTTCTGCAAACTGTATTAAGGTAAGTGTGCGGCTTTTCCGCTTCCTAACAGTTGAATCTTTGCCCGAAGCTTTGGGTCGTTGACATGCTTCGTCGCATTGCGTGTATCGATGAGAGCGGTCGAATGGCGAGCGATGAACTCGTAGTCCCATTGCGTGTGATCGGTCGTAATGATGATGACGTTCGCCGCTTCAAGCGTTTGTTCGTCGAGCGTTTGTGCTTCGAAGGTGCGGCCACTTACCCATAGCTTTTCGACGAACGGATCGCAATACGAAATCTGGCTGACGCCTTCCTGCATAAGAATTTCCATGACGCGAATCGCCGGGGAGTGCCGCGTGTCATCGACGTCCCGCTTAAAAGCGACGCCGAGAACTAAAATGTTCGCGTCGCGCAAGCGAATGGGTTGATCCGCGATAGCTTTAAAGACAAGGTCCTTCACATAAAACGGCATCGACTCGTTCGTTTCGGCCGCGAGCGTGATAAAGTTCGTTTCAAAATCGTAAGCGCGTGCCTGCCACGAAAGATAGTAAGGATCGATGAGAATGCAATGTCCGCCGATGCCTGGACCCGGATAGAACGGCATATAGCCGAAGGGCTTCGTCGCGGCGGCATCGACGACTTCCCACATGCTGATTCCGCCCATGCGGTCGCAGAGCTTTGCGAGTTCGTTGACGAGCGCAATATTCACCGAGCGGAAAATATTCTCCAGCAGCTTTTCCATCTCCGCAACTTTGGGAGAGGTAACCGCGATCACATGCTCGATGATCTGTTCGTTCGCAAGCACCGCAAGCCGCGTACAAGCCGGGGTAACGCCGCCGACCACGATCGGCGTGTTCGCCGTCGTCCATTTTTGGTTTCCTGGATCGATGCGCTCCGGAGAGAACGCGAGGAAAAAATCCTCCCCTACTTTTTTGCCGGTTGCTTCGAGGATGGGTTGGACGGTCCCTTCGGTCGTATTAGGGAACGTTGTCGATTTAAGAATGATTAGCTGCCCGTCACGAAGTTCTTTCGCCAATTCCTCGACGGCGCTGGTAATATACGTAATATCGGGATCTTTATTCGTCGTGAACGGTGTGGGAACGCAAATATAGATCGCGTCGAGTGTCCGAGCATTCGAGTAATCCGCCTGCGCACGAAAGCTCCCATTGTTCACCACATCGGCCACATGCGCATCCGGAATATCCTGGATATAGTTCTTGCCTTTTTGAAGTGAGGAGATCTTTGTTCTATCGAGATCGATGCCGACGGTCTCGAATCCTTTTCGCGCGAACTCGATTGCCAGGGGCAGTCCAACGTACCCGAGGCCGATTACCCCGATCTTCGCGGTTTTATTGCGAATTTTCTGTTCTAAGGCAGCGGCGTGCTGCGATGCATGATCGCTCGCGCCTTTGGTTCGGCCATTGGATAAAGTCTCAGTAGTTTTGGAAGGAGCGAGGGGGATCGACTGTGCCATGAAGGGCGAAGTACGGCTGTTTACGAGGTTCTGTTTCGAAAATCGGATCGTTTATGGTCTATTCGAATCAGCGATTATGTGCGCAGGGCTAACGCGGGACTGTCCCAAAAGCTTCCTCGATTTGAGTCTCTAAGGTTCTATGTGCAAGGTCATTTCCTGGCTCTTACCTTTGCCCACCACCAGCAGAGTCCCGATGAGCAGGAACCGCCAGTCATAAAAAAATTCGGTGGCGCTGTTACGCCAGTTTTGTCCCAATAAGTGTCATGAATTCTGCCCGTGTTTGTGGCTGCTTGAAAGCCCCGAGCATAGCGCTCGTTGTCGTCACCGAGTTTTGCTTTTGGACGCCCCGCATCATCATGCATAAATGGCGCGCTTCGCAAATTACCGCGACCCCGGTCGGATCCAGGTAATGGGTTATCGTATCGGCGATCTGGCGCGTCATTCGTTCTTGTACCTGCAGTCTGCGAGCGAAAATTTCGACAATCCTCGGTAGTTTCGAAAGGCCGACGATTTTTCCATTCGGAATATACGCAATATGAGCACGTCCGTAAAACGGAAGCAAATGATGTTCGCACATCGAAAAAAAGTCAATGTCCTTCACGACGACCATTTCATCATATTTTTCCTCGAAAATTGCCCCGTTCAGAATTTTTTCGATATTGGCAGTATAGCCGCTTGTGAGAAACTCCCAAGCTAGCGCCGAGCGGTGTGGCGTTCGCCAAAGCCCGACACGGTCAGGATCTTCGCCTACAGCCTCTAATATCGCTTTTGTAGCGCCGCGCAGTGCGGGATTCGAATCTGGCTCGCCCTCTGCCGGTCCGAGCGTGCAGGGCGAAGCGAGGAGTTCTTCCCGTTCGAGAGTGGAAATTTCTTCAAGTTCGACAGTTCGTTCGGGCAAAGTTGTGACAGGGGCCATGGCTTTTATGGAATTTCGAAAGGTGCATAAAATAAAATCACAATGAAAAATTTCTTATGGCAAGTAGGACTTTTTTAGTCCTATATAACGTTGCCTGTCTCAACAAGCAATGCTCCGGTTATCGAAACGGGTTGAATACGGCCTTGTGGCCCTGCAGCACCTCGCCAAAACAGGCGATGTGGCGACCGTACGCGAGATTTCGGACGAGAACAGTATTTCGTACGACTTGCTTGCGAAGATCATGCAGGACCTGAAACGGGACGGCGTGCTCTATTCGAGCCAGGGGGTCCGGGGGGGCTATGGCCTGATGCTTGCTCCTCAGGAAATTCCTGTTAACCGTGTCGTTGGAGCCCTGGAAGAGCAAAGTTCGATTACCGAATGTACTTCGGAAACGGAATGCTGTTCGCGGGAAGCCGTCTGTACCATCAAAGGCCCGATGCATAAATTGCAGGAGCAGATGGAGCAGGTCCTGAGTTCGGTAACGATTGCTCAACTACTTTAAAGTTTGGACGAGAAAAAATGGTAAAGTTACCAATCTATTTAGACAATAACGCCACGACCCAGATGGACGAACGGGTCTTCGAGGCGATGAAACCGTATTTTATCGAATACTTCGGGAATGCGGCGAGCCGGAATCATTCCTTCGGGTGGAAAGCGGAGGAGGCCGTCGATTGGGCACGCGAAACGATCGCTCGCTCGATCCATGCCGATCCGAAAGAGATCGTCTTTACCAGTGGCGCGACCGAATCCGATAATCTGGCGATCAAAGGGATCGCGGAAATGTACGCCTCGAAGGGCGATCACATGATCACGCTGACAACCGAGCACAAAGCGGTACTCGATACCTGCAAAGCGCTCGAACGCAAGGGTCATCGCGTCACGTATATGCAGGTCTCGAAAGAGGGCTTTGTCGATCTCGATATGCTGCGCGACGCGATCACGGATAAGACCGTGCTTGTCACGATCATGCACGCAAACAACGAGATCGGCGTCATTCAGGATATCGAAGCCATCGGCAAGCTGTGCCACGAAAAAGGGGTGATCTTCCATACCGATTCGACACAGTCGGTCGGAAAAATTCCCTTCGATGTCCAGAAGATGAATGTCGATCTGGCTTCGATCTCGGGCCACAAAATTTATGGACCGAAGGGTGTCGGCGCCCTCTATGTTCGCAAGAAGTCCCCGCGCGTGAAACTCGCTTCGCAAATGGATGGCGGGGGTCATGAGCGCGGGATGCGTTCCGGAACGCTGAATGTGCCGGGCATCGTCGGCCTCGCAAAGGCGCTCGAAATTTGTATTTCGGACATGGCGAGCGATACGAAGCGGATTCAATCCATGCGCGACAAGATGTGGATGGATTTCCAGGCCGAGCTCGATGAAATTTACATCAATGGCCCCGATCCGCTCGACAAACCCGAATGGCGTCTGCCTGGGAACCTGAATGTCAGCTTTGCCTTCGTCGAAGGCGAGGCGCTGATGATGGGAATTAAAGATATTGCGGTTTCTTCGGGTTCCGCGTGTACGTCTGCAAGTTTAGAACCGAGTTACGTACTCAAGGCGCTCGGCGTCGGTGAAGACCTGGCGCACACATCGATCCGCTTCGGCATTGGCCGATTCAATACGCAGGAAGAATGCGATTACACCGTCCGGCAGGTGGTCGAAGCGGTCAGGCATTTGCGCGAGATGTCGCCACTGTATGAGATGGCGAAAGCAGGAATCGATTTGAAGAAGATCGAATGGGCAGCGCACTGAATGGCAAGAACGGAAAAGATCGTGGAAAAATACTTTGGTAATCCGGAAGTCCTGCTTGGCTTTATGCGGCGGACCCGGAAACCGGTATTCCATAAGTCGAACCTGTTTTTTCGGGACATTCAGTTCGCCGTACGCGATTATTTCGATGCCGTGGAACGCTCGCCGATCACGCTTCCCGAAGCGGAACGAATGGCGCATGAGATCGTAGAACGCTATACGACGGAAGGCATTTTGCGGCCCGTGAACAATCAGGCGTTTTGTTTGGAATATCCCGAATGGAAAACGCCGGCCGCCGGTACATACGCGATGCTCACGATCCACGGTGCGCCACTTCCGGTCAATGCCGATGCGGCACTCGAAGCGGCCGTGCAGGCATCGCCGGCAGAGATCGGCAGCGACGCCGAGCCAATTTTGAAAGGCGGAGACGAGTCGCCCGATGGAAACCGCGTTGCCGAACTGATCCTGCCGATCGCTCCGCCAAAGAATGCGGAGCCGGGACATCTGGACGGTCGACCATTCAAGCCCGGAGAGCGAGAATATCAATTTCATCGCGACCCGCAAGCGGGGACCGACGACAAGCCGGAACCGGGCGAGAAAAAATCGGAAGGCGTCAGCGAAGTTTCGCCGAAGCCGAAGATCGCTCCGCCGCCGTGGATGAAAAAGTAGCAAATGGAGCGCATGCTTCCGCGTGCGCTTCGATTTAATCTGCGCTTCCAGTGCAAGAAAAAATTGTTAAGAGCTAAATACTTGTTATGAGCTAACGCTCTACACTTTGGGAGAACATTATGGCATACTCAGAAAAAGTAATCGATCACTATCAGCATCCGCGTAATGTCGGAACGCTGGACCCGAAAGATGCGAACGTCGGCACGGGCCTCGTCGGCGCTCCCGAATGCGGGGACGTGATGCGGCTTCAGCTTAAGATCAATCCTGAAACGGGCGTGATCGAGGACGCGAAGTTCAAGACATTCGGCTGCGGCTCGGCGATCGCCTCGAGTTCCTTCGCGACCGAAATGATCAAAGGCAAGACGGTCGATGAGGCCTACGCGATCAAGAACACGACGATCGTGCAGGAACTGAATTTACCGCCCGTGAAAATTCATTGCTCGGTGCTCGCCGAAGATGCGATCAAAGCGGCGATCGAAGATTTTAAGAAAAAACAGGCCACGGTTCCAGTGGAATCCATGGCGTAACAATTGATTTTTTAAGGAGAACCACATGTCAGATGTAATGACCATGCCTTCGCTCGAAGAAACGACCGTCGAGCAGGCGTTTACCGATCTCGAGAACGAGATCACGCTGACCGAAAAGGCGTCGAGCGAGGTAAAGAAGATCATGGAAGCGAATAAGATCCCGGAGACCTACGGCCTCCGCGTTGGCGTCAAAGGGGGCGGATGTTCCGGCCTTTCGTACTCGCTCGGATTCGATGCCGAGCAGCGCGAGAACGACAAAGTCATTCTGAAGGAGGGCATTCGGATCTTCGTCGATCCGAAGTCGCTCTTCTATCTTTCGGGAACCCAACTCGACTTTACCGACGGCCTGAACGGACGCGGCTTCGTGTTCAACAACCCGAACGCGACCAAGACCTGCGGCTGCGGAAGTTCTTTCGGCGCGTGACCCGGGCCGTGATGAATTAGCGATGAGGAAACGAGGACGGAGACCCGTGCTCTCCACTCCTTTTCAGAATTCACAAATTCATCATTCATTTTTGCTCCCATGGACCATTTCCTCACCTTCGGCATCGACCGGACCTTCGGGATCGATCGCGAGCGGCTCGAAAAGCGATTCTACCAATTGCAATCGTCGTCGCACCCGGATCGGCATGTCCGCGCCGAGTCCGAACGGCGCGAGCAGGCCCTCGCAGAATCGAGCGATATCAATGAAGCCTACCGTACTCTTCGGGAACCGATTCCGAGGGCGAAACACCTATTGGAACTTTATGGGTTTTCCGTTGCCGACCAGAAGAGCGTTCCGCCGGGACTCCTGATGACCGTGATGGAGGCGCAGGAAAAGATCGCGGAGTTCGAAGCGGCGACCGACCGCGAAACGAAACAGGAGGCAATGTCCGAACTTGTTGCAATCACCGAAGGACTCGAAACGCAACGTAAAGCGATCGACGAAGAACGCGACCGCCTCGCACGCACATGGGACATCGCGATGCACCCGACGGACCCCGCACAGCTTTCCGATAGGGAAAAAGAAGAATTGGGACGCATTGCGCAGCTAATCAGCGAGCGCGCGTATCTCGAAACGCTGCGCATTTCCGTCACCGCCGCCCGGCAAGGCAAGCCGGCGTTTATACAGCATTAAGATGAATAGCCTGGCATTGCTGCTTTCAATTATCGGTATTGCTTCCTTGAGCGATAGAGGCTTCGCTCAAAATGCTCTAATTGCTTCTGTTGAGCGACCGTGGAAAACGCATTCGGACCTTGATTTTTCGGTTGCTCTTCCTGATTACTACGATGGGAAAGAAGTTGACTCAAATGGATCATTTCCTGGATTTTTTTCAGACGTAGAATACTACCACATTGTGGATTCCATACATCCCCCAAGGATTTTTCCTCTAAATTCATTTCCTATAATCATTTTCAGAGCCGACAGTTCTATATCATTGCGTGACCTGTATCAAGCCTGGAAAACACCCGAGATAACACCGCACAGCGGCATAAAGGAACCTCTCATCATTGATTCCGCAATCCTGACAGACTCTTTTTACATAGTTGCCAGGGGTGAGAAGGGTGTACTTACTCATGAATTCGATGTTGGAATCTTGACCACGAAAGGCGTCTATCAATTAAGACTTCTGCGTTGCAGTCGGAAATATCTGAAAACAATCGAAGCTATCTTGCCACGAATAATCAAGTCTTTTCATGCCTAACCCCCACATCGCCATCAGCTTCCGCGAAGCCCAGGACGTACTCACTCGTTTCACGAGTGACGCTGAGAATCTAGGACAGGTCGAGAAATTTGTCGATCTGCTCGCGCGCACATTCGGGGGCGGCCACAAAGTTTATTCCGCCGGCAACGGCGGGAGCCATTGCGATGCTATGCACTTCGCCGAAGAGTGGACCGGCCGGTACCGTAAGGACCGAAAACCAATGCCGGCGCTGGCATTCAGCGATCCTTCGCACCTCACCTGCACGTCGAACGATTACGGATTCGAACACGTGTTCGAACGGATGGTCGATGCTTTCGGCGAGAAAGACGATGTCTTCCTTGCGATCACAACCTCGGGCAATAGCAAAAATTTGATATTGGCCGCGGAGGCCGCAAAGCGAAAAGGGATGAAGGTCGTCGGATTGCTGGGCAAAGGCGGCGGTGCAATAGCAGCGCTGTGCGATATTCCGATTATCGTTCCAGGCGAGACGTCCGACCGGATCCAGGAACTTCATATTAAGGTCATCCATATCGCCATCGAGTGCGCGGAGCGAACGTTATTTCCAGAACTATATTGATATTTATTTGCCAACCGAATGCCGCTTAATATTCAGATCCCAGGTCAGAACAATGGCCACGCCGGTCGCGTGATCGGTATCGATCTTGGTACGACGAACTCGCTCGTTGCATGGATCGATCATGGAACGGCCAAGATCATCGAAGGAGCCGACGGAAAGCTCGTCCCCTCCGTCGTCACGCTCAACGATTATGGCGATGTCGTCGCTATCGGCAACAAGGCACGCGAACGCTCCATGCAGGACGCCCAGCATACCGTCTATTCCGTAAAGCGCCTGATGGGAAAGTCCTTTCAGGACGTAAAGAAAGAATCGGGGTTGCTGGGTTATCGGTTAGTTCCCGCGGATGAAGGGCTCGTTCGCATTCAGATCGGCAAGCAACTGTATACGCCGATCGAGCTTTCGAGCTACGTGTTGAAAGAGCTGAAGCAGCGCGCGGAATCGTTCTTTAACGAGCCGGTCACTCGAGCCGTGATCACCGTTCCGGCGTACTTTAACGATGCCCAGCGTCACGCGACCAAAGATGCCGGGCGCCTGGCCGGCCTGGACGTCCTTCGTATTCTTAGCGAACCCACGGCCGCCGCGCTTGCGTATGGTCTCGATAAAACGAAAGAAGGCATCGTCGCCGTCTACGACCTCGGAGGCGGAACGTTCGATATTTCCATCCTTAAGATCACGAACGGCATTTTCGAAGTCCTTTCAACGAATGGCGATACGTACTTAGGCGGCGATGACATCGATCGGCGGCTCATGGAACTCTTTATCACGCAGATCCAGCATATGACGCCGGCGTTCGTGCCGACTCCCGAACAATTGCAAAAGATCCGCAGCATTGCCGAGCGGGCGAAGATCGCGCTTTCGTCCCAGCCGCACGTTATGATCGAGATCGATCTGCCCGAGTCGGGGATCGCGTACCGCCGGAACCTTCCGTACCAGGAATTCGAACGGCTTGCCAAAAGTGTTATCGAACGGACGCGGAAACCCTGCGAAGATGCGCTTCGCGATGCCAGGCTCCGCGCCGATGAGATCGATGAAGTTGTCCTCGTCGGCGGCGCCACGCGCATGCCGATGGTAAAAGCGCTCGTAAAGGAAATTTTCAAACGCAAACCGCACGATGAGTTGAATCCGGAGGAGACCGTTGCCCTGGGAGCGGCCATTCAGGCGGATATTCTTGCCGGATCGACAAAAGATATTTTGCTGCTCGATGTCACGCCGCTTTCGCTGGGGATCGAAACCATGGGCGGCATGATGAGCACGATCATTCCCCGCAATACCACGATCCCAACAAAAGTTACCGAGACGTATACGACGTTTGCCGATAATCAAACGGGCGTCGAGATCAACGTCTTTCAGGGCGAGCGCGATTTTGTAAAGGACAACCGCCATCTGGCCTCGTTTACCCTGAAAGGGATTCCGCCGATGCCGGCAGGCGCGCCGAAGGTCGATGTGACCTTTTTGATCGATGCCGATGGGATTTTGCAAGTTCGCGCGCGCGAAACCCATACCGGAACGGAACAGCAGGTCGAAGTAAAGCCTTCGTACGGACTTTCCGAAGAAGAAATTTCACGAATGCTGCGTGAATCGCTCGAGCATGCGCCGGCGGATATTGCGGCGAGGCGCCTTGCAGAAGCGAAAACGGAAGCGCAACGCATTCTGGGGGCAACAGAAAAGGTTCTCGGTCAATTACGCCGCGGTCAACTTGCGATCAGCACCGCAAAACTCAAGACGATCAACGTAGCGGATGTGATCGATGCACTGTATGCGTTGCGCCGGGTCGTTAACAGCGAGGACGCGGCGGCGATCGTCGAACAGCAGAAGCTTTTGGAGCGCGCGACCGAACCGCTGGCGCAGGAGATCCTGAATGCCAGCGTCGCCGAAGCGCTCGAAGGCAAAACCGTAGAACAAGTGTAATATTTTATCGTATCTCGATCGCAACGATCGGATCTTTGACATTCACCGATTCTTTTACTCACATGAAAGCAACCGAATTCAAACTGAAGAAACGCCCCTATACCGACGAAGAGGCGAAGACCGTACTGGCCAAAGTGATCGATGCCGAAACGGCCGACTGGCATTACAATACCCACCATAAAGGCTACGTCGATAAGCTGAACGAGATCGAGAAATCGCTCCTCGATGCCGATCCCGCGAAAGCGAATGGGAATTATTCCGCGTTTGGGGAGCTCAAGCGCCGCTGGACATGGAATCATTCCGGCACGATCCTTCACGATGTCTATTGGGAATGTCTCGGCGGTGATGGCGATCCGGCGTTCGGCGTTGAAATTCATGAGCAGATCCAGCGCGATTTTGGATCGTTCGAAGAATGGAAGACCGATTTCAAAGCCACTGCACTTGCGGCCAAGCTGTCCGGATGGGGACTGCTGGTATTCGATACTTTGGGTTCCGGGCAGCTCAAGAACGTGCTGGTTGACGAGCACCACTATGGCGCCGTCTGGGGTGCCGTGCCACTCATCGCGTGCGACGTGTTCGAACACGCCTACTACCACAAGGACGGTCCGAAGCGCGCGGCCTATATCGATAATTTTATCAACGGCCTGCACTGGGGACGGATCAATGAACGGTTCCTTAAATATATTGCGCGATAATTGCCTACCGTAACGTTTCTTCCGATGAACGTGACCTGCGAAGCTCTCCTCGGCGAGAGCTTCCTGGACGTTGCACTTGCGCACAATATCGATCTGCAACATAACTGCGGAGGCGTTTGCGCGTGCTCTACGTGCCATGTCAAGGTCAAACAGGGGATGGAGCGATTGCCGGAGATGGAAGACGACGAGGCCGATCAGTTGGACGAAGCCGAGGGCCTGGCGCTCGAATCGCGACTCGGTTGCCAATGCAAGATTCTGGAAGATACCGATTACATCGTTGAAATTCCTCAACTCAATCCTGCGATCGCGAAATTGTTTCACGAAGGAGCGCATTAGCAGAGGCTTCATGCTAAGTGCGGAGTGTTAGCCTACGCCACATTCCGGACTTAGCACGAACGATTTCCAACCATGAACTGGACAGACCGCGAAGATATTGCCGAAGCCCTGATGGAAGCCCATCCGGGTGTCGATCCGTTGACCGTTCGATTTACCGATCTTCGGGACTGGGTTATTGCACTCGGAGAGTTCGAAGACGATCCGCACGCTTCCAATGAAGCGAAACTCGAGGCGATCCAGATGGCGTGGTACGAATGCTGGCAGGACGAACAATGAGTTTGGATACGGATTTATTTCTAAAAAAAATATCTTATAAATTCATCGAATCGTGAGTAATAATCGCACTCGCATACCGGTTTTTCCGTTAGGCATCGTGCTCTTCCCGGAGAGCCGGGTGCCGCTGCATATTTTCGAAGAGCGGTATAAAAAACTGATCGACGAATCGCTCAAGCACCATTCGGCATTTGGAATTAATTTCGTCGAAGAGGACAAGTTGCATGCGGTCGGGTGTTCCGCGCGCGTAGTCGAAGTGCTGGAACGCCATTCCGACGGCGAGATCGATATTGTGACCGAAGGCGAGCGCCGCTATGAAGTGCTCGAATTCGAGCAAAACGGCCCCGATCAAATCTCGTTCGCGACCATTCGGTGGCTCGATGACGAACCCGAAGAACGCGATACGAAGCTGGCCGAAGAGACGATCCATCTCTTTAACGAGCTGACGGAGATCGCGTATAAAGGGACGATCGATCCCTTGGACGAGTCGCTCTGGAACGCCGAAAACAGGTTCCCGTCCTTCAAGATCGCACAAAAGTCAGGGCTCGAAGCGCCGCAGCGGCAAGCCTTGCTTTCGGTGACAAGTGAAAACGAGCGCCTTTCCATGCTGCACAAGTTTCTGACCCAGTTACTCCCGAAAGTGAAGGAATTCGAGAACATCCAATCGCTCATTCGAAACGATGGATATATTGTGACCTGGAACAAAAAGCCCGGTCCGGATGATAATAGCGCCGCTAACTAAATTTCCATGAATAAAAAAGCCAAACAAGTCCGCAAAAAACATAAACGCGCCGAAGAACGCGTAAAACGCCGTAAGACCGAATCCAAAGCGGCAGCAAAATCGTCACGGCGCACGAAAAAAGCCAGCGCCTAATTTTTCCCTGCGATGCGTTCTCTTGCCGATCTTCTCTCGCGGCGGAGCCCGCTCGTGATGGGTATTCTTAACGTCACGCCCGATTCCTTTAGCGACGGCGGAGAGTATCCTACTCCGCCGGACGCCGTGCGTCATGCCATGACAATGGTTCATGATGGTGCGGACATTATCGATATCGGCGGAGAATCGACGCGCCCGCCCGGCGCTACTTATGGCAAAGGGGCCGACCCCGTTTCCGTTCAGCAAGAGCTCGACCGAGTTATTCCCGTCATTGAACGGTTTCGTCGGGAGAACTCAACGACGTTCATTTCGATCGACACTCAAAAATCGGAAGTTGCAGACCATGCGATCCGTGCCGGGGCAGACGTGATAAACGATGTGAGTGCGGGAACGCATGACCCCCATATCTTCAAAATCGCGTCGATACAGGGTGTTCCGCTTATTTTAATGCATGGCCATGGCCCACAATTTCAAAAGCAGGTCGTGGACGAATATAAATATGAGAATGTCGTCGAAAGCGTCTCTACGTATTTGAAGGAACGCGTTCAGGCAGCGTATTCTTCGGGAGTAAAGGAGATTTTAGCGGACGTCGGTATCGGGTTTGCGAAAAAGTACGAGGACAATCTAAAGCTCCTGAAGCATCACGAATATTTTTTGTCTCTGGGTGTGCCGTTAGTCCTTGGCGTTTCGCGAAAGTCGACTATCGGGCGAGCGATGGGTGGAAATCCGGCTCCAAAAATGCGTTTGGCTGGAAGCGTATCGGCTGCCGTTTATGGCGCGCAGCATGGCGCGAATATTATTCGTACTCATGATGTCAAGGAAACCAAAGAAGCGTTGAATGTTCTATCGGCGATAAATAATTCGTAAATCCATGAAGACCTATCGAAAAGAGCTTTGGATGCACCTCGCCACCGAATGGGGTTATGTCAATATTTCCGATGAGGTTCAGCAGGCGATCGATGAAAGCGGCGTCCGTGAAGGACTTGTGCTGGTGAATCCGATGCACATTACGGCGTCCTGTTTTATCAACGATGATGAGCGCGGACTCCATAAGGATTTCGAGCGATGGCTCGAACGGCTTGCTCCGCATGCCCCGATCTCACAATACGATCACAACAAAACTGGCGAAGACAACGCGGACGCGCACCTGAAACGCCAAATCATGGGAAGGGAAGTTGTCGTCGCGATCACAAACGGGAAACTCGATTTCGGTCCCTGGGAGCAAATCTTTTATGGCGAATACGACGGCAAGCGAAAGAAACGCGTGCTGATCAAGATTATCGGCGAATAACCCAGGAAAACAAATCAGCGGAATCGGCCTAATTCAGGATTAGAAGCCCATGATGCTAAGTTCCCGCATGATGGCAGAGATCTCCGGGTGCTTCATTAGTTCTTCGTAGAGCCAGCTCGATTCCTTTTTTGCATCCGAGAGATGTTTTTCGGCGAGGGCCTTATTGCCTGTGGCAAGCGCCTGCCGAATGCCGAGGACGCGTTCTTCATCGCGTTTGCTCAGCGGTTCGCCTTTGGACCGATGCAGCGAATCGAACGCTTCGCGAATGCGGCGCTCACGTTCCGTCTGGTCGTCCTCAGAATTTTCGTCCGGATTGGAAAATACTTCCTGGTCGCTCATAGTGTTTGGATTAACGTGCTAAGTCTTTTTTCTTATAACAATCTCTCTATTTCATAACAATAAGTCGTCTGGTTTCGATGGCGTCACCAGCCTGAATTTCAACAAAATACGACCCATCTCGCAGCTTCGAGCAATCGAGCGAGTAATTCGGTCCGTCAAACGGCGGTTTTGCCGCAAAGACCGTTTTTCCAGAAAGATCGAGTACCGATAATTTTGAAACGGTTGCCGGCGCATTCGATATGCTGACGACTGCAATAGATTTAGCGGGATTCGGAGTTATCGTGAAATTAAATACGGTGGGTGTCGTCGATTTTACCGCATTCGGCGAAGCGACGACATTGGTCGTATAAACTCCCGACCCTTGAGTTGCAATGGCGACAAAACCATCGGACTGACGCGCGTCGATGTTTTCGACGATCGCATAACCGATCGTGGATGTCCCCTCCGGCAGCCAGGTTACGTTCGGACCGGAAATATCGGTTGTGGAAAAAAGCCCGACGCTCGTCCCGCAAAGGTAGAGCGTTTCTCCATGTTGATGAACGATCGTGACCCAGCGAACGGATGGGCCATCGCCGGAGCCATCGGGATTTTCCTCAAGGTTCCCGCTGGCGTTATGCCACGTGGTACCGCCATCGCTGGAGGCGAAGATACTGATGACATGATAGTTGGAGAAACAGACTACGATGCTATCGGCATTTTGCGGGTCCACCGCGACACACGAAATAAAAGCATTTTTTGGGAAGGACGAACCCGTAATTTCCTGCGATGTGGGGCTCGTGGCATTAGCATTATCCATTCGAAAAAGTCGACCGTTGCTCGTGCCGTAATAAAGCCGATGCTGCGGAATATGGGACATGCCCAAAGCCGTAATGTCGGTATTTTGCGGCAGCGTGGAACGTGAAAGTTCGACCCAGTTCTGATAGGTAGAATAATCCTGGTTGTCGGGAATACCGGCAAGGTCATCATTCCGCCACAACGTATTATTCGAGGCAAAATACATTTGGTCGTTATTCGTCGGATCGAGCATCCATGGCGTTACGAATTGGGAATGCCCGGCACCGCCCGGCATGATTCCGGCGTAGCCTTGATAAGAAAAATCGCTCCCAAGCGTCCATCGTGTTACGTAGCCTTCCTGGGACGACAAGTAGTATGCGCTTTTATGATCGGCGATCGCACAATAACATCCATCGCCACCATAATACATTTGCCATTCGTTCTGCCCCAGATCGATCCACGAGCCCTGGTCCTGAAATCCTCCCGCAATCGTCGAATCCCCCGGGCTTGCATGGTCGAGCGCCACCACATACACAATATTCGATTGATTATTTGTATTAATGGCTTGCCAGGTGACGGGATAGTTCGGGTCGTCGGTGCCCAGGATGTCGTACGTCAGGTACATTCCGCCGTCGGTCGCATCATAGGCTACGGAAGGGTTCGATGGAACGAATGTAAGATCGTGATGATCGGGATGGTCCAGGCCGGGCTGCCCGTAGCCGCCGTTGACCTGATCGTAGCCACCGATCCATTCGGCCTGATTCGACGAGAATCCATCGAACGAGCGATAAATATTCGTTCCTCCAAAAAACACGAGATCCGCATCCGTTGGATGGACGGCGAGCGTCACGGCATAGCCGCCATACGTATTGATTCCATAGGAAGAAAGCGAATCGGTAGCCGAGGGAACATTTGCAGAACGGTCTTCCCAGTGTCCGCCGGCGCCCGTCCCATCGCCAGAAAAATAGGTGTATTTTTGGAACATTGCTCCAAACCATACCTTGGGATCGATACCGCCTACATAGACGACATTCTCGTCCGAGGGTGCGATCGCAAGTTTCAGACGGCCCATATTTGCCGGCCAATCGGATGGCGAAATGTTCGTCCAATGCAGGCCATCCATCGAACGCCAGATGCCCGCCGTGGAGGAAACGCCGCCTGTGGCTGAGGACCCGCTCAAATACGCATAAACGATTCCGGACGGACTAACTGCGACCTCGGTTGCGAACGAAACATGGAGCGGATCGCCGAGTACGCGCTTCCAAGTCGTGCCGCCATTGTTCGAGCGCATGATCGCTCCGAATCCGGCCGCATAGACGATATCGGAATCGATGCGGGAACTATCCAGCGCGATACTCCAAACGCCGTCGAAGACGCTATCGAGTAGGGTCGCATCCGGACTCACCGTAGAGGGAAGAACATTCCAGGTCCGGCCATCGTCGGTCGATTTATAAATTCCGTTTCCAATGTTCGCGTTATGGTAATCCGGTTCCGTGTAGACGGCCGTCCTTCGCCAGGTTGTACTTATGAGCTCCCCAGTCCCGGCATACCAGATCCCCGTTTTGCCAGGGCGATGGTCCTGGGTCAGGCACGTCATGTCTTTTAATTCTCCGGGCGCGGAGGTGCGCGTCCAGGTGGCCCCGCTGTCGGTAGATCGAAATACACCGCCCTGAGCCGTAGCGATCAGGACATTCGCTTCGTTGGAGACATCGACCCCGATAGCGAGTGTTCGTCCGCCGGTATTGATGGGACCCGCAGAGTTCCACCCGGTCGTATGGATCGAGGGAGTACCTTTAAACGCTGGGAAGGAAGACCGGATGCGCTGCGCAAAAGCTAATTCTCGAATGTGAATACCGCGCGGAATTTCGCCTGTGGCAGGATCGCGTAATCGAAGATAATCCCACAGTGCGCGAGATTCCAGGTTTTCAGACTCCAATGGTTCGCGAAAGTGGAAAGTGCGATGCGAGAGAGCGTGATGCGAGAGATCGAAATGACGCGTTAACGAAGCGAGCGTTGCCAGCAGGAATGCGAACGACAGCACGAACAAATTTTTCATATCCAGGAGTCGTTGAAAAAGCCGAACACTGTTACACGGTTAAAACCGTTTGGGTGAGTCAAGATTCCAGAACTTCTGTGGCATTTCTATTGCCTTTTTTTATTAAGATATTTAATCAACGATTATGATACGGAAATTGGCATCGGGCGAGTATCGCCTGTATTCACGAAAGAAAAATCCAAAAACAGGGAAACGGCGGAATTTAGGGACGTTTAAAACGAAATCCGCTGCCGAAAAACATGAGCGCGAAGTGCAGTACTTCAAGCGCCATTAAGCCGATCAGAAATTCATGCCGTAACTAACCGTAAGGAAGAGTCCGCTGAAATTCGTGAGCGATTCCGTCGACGTGCTCTGCAGCGAGCCTGGATAGGGAATGATAAAATAGCGAAGGCTCGCGCCAAAATTCGTTTTGGGATCCGTTCCGAAATTCGCTCCCAGCCCGACGAACCCGCCGGGAATGACTTTCGAATACGCACTCCCAAACGCGCTGAAAAAATCCTGATCATAGGGTGTCGTCATCGCGACGACGGGTCCGGCACCGGCCGTAAGGTACGGCCGTAAATTATCGCTCAGCCCATTTCGGAACACACGATACTGTGCCGAGAACATCATCGGGATCACGAAAACACGGTTGATCTTATTGAGATCGATCAGGTCGAACTCTCGGGAACCTTCCGCGGTGCCGACATCGATCGAAAAAAGTCCCGTCAGGTCCGGTGTAAAATTATGGCCCAGGAACGCTCCGCCACCAAAGCCATAATCGCTGAACGACGCATCGAACCCCCAGGTATTCGGATTTTCTTTCTGGATCTCTTCCGCGTTATGAATCAGCGGGTGCGACGGCTGGAAGATCATCGCCGTGTCGGGACGCGTCGTGGAACTCGAGGTCGAACCGGCGGCGGTTTGCGCGCGGGTACCTGTGGCCATCAGGCCAAAGGCGGCAATCACTAAGAGGCTCGCGATATTCCTGAAATAAAGCTTGATTGGCATAAAATCGTCCTTCCCATACCTAACACTTCAATATACCATTTGTAACAGCAACCGTGATGTCGGAATATCGGTTCGGCTGCGATCGATTACGAAAATCTCACGGTTAGCCCTATAAAATACGGAAAAAAAACACCTTCAAATATTCCGTTTCCGGCATGGCTGCAAGTACAGGATGATCAATTCCTGCGCCACGGGCTTCCAACAACGTAACGGTCCGTTTTGCCCTGCGGCCAGCTTCCCGAACGATTTCCAATAACACATCTCGACCGATGTGGTGCGAGCAGGAGCAGGTAATTAAAACCCCATTCGGCTTTAAGCGCTTAATAGCCGCAGTGTTTAATGCTAAATACCCTTTTCGGGCGTTGGGAATATCCTTTTTCGATTTTGCCATCGCCGGGGGGTCGACGACAATGAGATCGAATTCATCGCGAATGTCTCGAACGTAATCGAAGCAATCGGCCTGGACCGTTGAAATTTTCTCCTCGACGCCATTTAAAATGGCATTATGCTTCAGTCGCTCGAGCGCTAATGTGGATTCGTCCACCGCGATAATACGGCTCGCATCTCCGAGCGCCGCGTTGATAGCAAAGCCGCCCTCGTTCGTGAAGAGATCGAGCACGCGAGCATCAGATGGAATAAAATTACGAATTGCAGTCCGGTTTTCCATTTGGTCGAGATAAAAACCGGTTTTTTGACCGTTTAGGACATCGACGGAAAAATGCGCTCCGCCTGCATCGTGAATCCCGGTTGTTGCATCGGTTCCCAACACGAGCGATTCTTCCTGAGCCAAGCCTTCGAGCGTTCGAAGGTGAGATTTGTTTTTTTGGACGATTGCAGCCGGTTGAAAAATTTTTTCGATCAGTTCGACGATGATATTTTTCCTGTTCTCGAAACCGGCTGAAACGATCTGAAACGAAATCACCCCATGGAATCGGTCGACAATGAGGCCGGGCAAAAGGTCGCTTTCGCCATGCACAATGCGGTAAGCGTTTCGACGGGTGCTCAGAAGTTCGCGGCGAGAGGCGGCATCCTGAATACGCCGTTCGAAAAAAGCTGCGTCGATGGTTTCTTCGGGATTTCGAGTAAGGAGCCGAAACGCGATGAGCGAATGGGGATGATAAAAGCCATTTCCGATCGGAATCCCATCCCGTTCGCGTACGAGCGTAACGACGGAACCGGGCTCGATGTCTTTTGGATGGTCCAGCAATTCGTTGCTGAATGCCCAGAGATGACCCCCCAAAAGGCGGAGTTCCTCTTTATTGCGAATTCGAATGCGCGGATAAGCCAAGGCAGAATAACGAATGTTCTTTGTTAACAGGATGGAACCGGTATTCGTTAACTCTCCGTTTTGTGTGACCGTATCCATGAAAAGACTCCCTCTCCTTTTTTTGTTCGTAGCCTTTGGCGTTGGATGTTCCGATTATCCTCCCGTCGATCCTTATATCAGTTTCAATACCGATCGTTCTGTCGATTTTCCGATTTCGAATACCTTATCGCTTAATCAGGACATTCGTATTGCCGCTCATGGCTCCAACGACACGAACGACTATATAAAAAACGGAAGCGCGGCTTATCTTTTGAGAACATCCGAAGTCTGGCGTGTGTCGCTCCAGACGAGCGATCCGAATTTTACGCTTGACCAACTTTCGTATGCGCGAATTCTGATCGGTAGCGACACGGTCGCGTTCGATTCAATTCCTCAGGGGACGATAGACACCAGCTTCGTCTTGACGAAGGCCGATATTACACCGTCTATGAAAGATACATCGTTTACTGCGACATTGCAATGCAAATTGCAATCGCTGCCTGCAGATCCAACGACCTTAACATGCGGGATGACGATCGTCCACACCGGCACTTCCAGCATTTTAGCACCCTGATGACCGAAGAAGTCCGCATGCAGCAGCAACCCGGCCTCACCTATGCGCAGGCCGGAGTGAATATCGACGCCGGGGAAGAACTCGTTCGGCGCATCAAACCACTCGTTCGCAAAACATTCAACGATCGCGTCCTCACGGACATCGGCGGTTTCGGGGGACTCTTCGATGCTCGGTTCCCAGCAATGAAATTCCCGGTACTCGTCTCGAGTACCGATGGTGTGGGGACCAAGATCAAAGTCGCGATCGAAGCGAACAAGCACGATACCGTAGGTCAGGACCTTGTCAATCATTGCGTGAACGATATTCTGGTCTGCGGAGCCCGGCCGCTCTTTTTTCTCGATTATTTTGCCTCGGGTAAACTCGACGTCGATGTTGGTGAAGCGGTGATTGCCGGTTTTGTGAAAGCCTGTAGCGAAAATCAATGTGCGCTCATTGGCGGAGAGACGGCCGAAATGCCCGGGATGTATGCCGAAAAAGACTACGATCTTGCGGGAACGATCGTTGGTGTGGTCGAACGCGACCGTATGTTCCGGCGAGAGAGTGTCAGCGAAGGGGATGTCCTGATCGGGCTTCCGAGTACCGGGTTACACACGAACGGTTATAGCCTTGCACGGAAAGCGTTGCTCTCACGCTACACTCTCGACGCCGCGCCATCCGAATTGCATGGCGCTACCATCGCCGATGCGCTTTTGAGGGTTCATCGGTCGTATCTGTCTCCGGTTGCTCGACTGCTCGAGCGTTTCGAACCCGGAAAAGAAATTCGTGCCCTGAGCCATATCACCGGCGGCGGGATCGTTGGAAATACTTCCCGTGTGCTGGGCGAAAGGCTTGCGCTCGCGATCGACTGGCAGGCGTGGCAACGACCGCCGATTTTCGACCTGATCCAGGAGGCTGGAATGGTCCCCGAAGATGACATGCGGCGAGCGTTCAATCTGGGGATTGGCCTTATCCTGATTGTTCCCAAGGTATGCGAACAAGCGATTACGCATGCGCTGCAGGAGATTGGCGAGCGGCCGATCACGATCGGAGCGATCGTCCGTGCCTGATGTTTTCTCAGAGCGATCGTTCGCGCCCGATCTTTTTTCGGAGCGATCGTCCGCGACGGATCCACTGGAAGATGTCCTGAACCACCGGTTTCGCTTACCGGGCTTCCGCCCCATGCAGCGCGAAGCGATCGAACATGTGATGAGGGGTAAGGACACGCTGGTCGTCATGCCGACGGGTGGGGGCAAATCGCTCTGTTATCAACTCCCGGCTGTGATGCTTCCGGGACTAACACTGGTCGTTTCTCCCCTTATCGCGCTCATGCAGGACCAGGTGGACCGCCTTCGGCAACTTGGCATTCCCGCGGTCGCGCTCAATAGTACGCTTACCTACGCCGAGACGCGCGCACTGGTCCGGCGCGCACAGACCGGGGCGATCACCGTACTGTTTGTGGCTCCGGAGCGACTGGAATCCTTCCCATTCGTCGAAGAGCTTGCGCACTTGCCGGTGTCCTTGCTGGCGATCGACGAGGCGCATTGTATCAGCCAGTGGGGCCATGATTTTCGGACCTCGTACCGGCGTATTCCGGCGCTCTACGAACGATTCTCGAATGGCCGCCGTCCGCCGATCATTGCGCTCACCGCGACCGCGACGCCAGAGGTCCGTGCCGATATTTCGTTGCTTTTAAAGCTCGAGGAGCCGCTGGAAATCGTGACCGGGTTCGAGCGCCCGAACCTTGCCTATGGCGTCCTCCGCCAATGCGATAAGGACTTACGGCTTCTCGACCTCCTTCGCTCGACGCACGGCGCGGCGATCGTCTATGCGGGAACCCGAAAGTCCGTCGACCGCATTGCCGCACAGCTTCAGCAGGGTGGAATGGCGGCCGAAGGATATCATGCCGGCCTGTCGCTTCCGCTGCGGCGGCAGATACAGGAACGATTTCAAAGGAACGAAACGGAAGTCATGGTCGCGACCAGCGCCTTCGGAATGGGAGTCGATAAGCCGGACGTCCGTGCCGTCATCCATTACGATATTCCGGGGTCGCTCGAAGCGTATTATCAGGAATCCGGACGCGCGGGCCGCGATGGCGCGCGTGCCCATACGATTCTCTTCTATAACGACCGTGATCGAGCGCTGCAGGAATCGCTCCTTCGATCGAGCCTGCCACAGGAAGAAGAAGTAAAAGCCGTGTATACGGCCCTGCATGAAATTGCCGGGACTCCGATGGGCGCCCTGTATCAGGGCATGCTCGCCATTTCGGGGACCCATATCATGGAACGAATTCCACGGCCTCGGGCGTCGATCGATTCCATTCTCGAAGCTCTTTCCCAGGCGGGACATCTTGAACTTCATCGAGGAGTCGCGGCCCGGGAACAACCGCGCATTCGGTTTGTCGCGACGCGAGCGAGAATGGAGGAGATCGCGTTCCGCTCCTCGAATAAATCTATAAAAAAAGCGATTTCAGCACTGATGCGCTCCGTTGGTAAAGAAGCATTCGAGGCCGATATTTTTTTCGATCCCGGCGATATTGCCGATCGGCACGATCTCGACCGCAACGATTTCAAAGTCGCGCTTCGAACGATCGAGGGACTCGGGCTTATTCGGTACACTCCCACCCAACGCCACCAATCGAACGTTTATCACCTTTCCCTTCGAACTGAGCGGGTCCCACTGCCTTATCTCGATGTCGGCGGCCGCATGCTCGAGGCACGGTTTGATGCGAATATGGCGAAGCTCGATGCAATGGTCGCTTATGCTTCGGAATGGAACTGCCGACAGGCGACGATGCTCGCGTATTTTGGTGAGCGGACGAAGGCTGTCTGTGGCGTGTGCGATGTCTGTGTGGCTACTGCTTCGAGATCGAGTCACTGATCGCGGAGAAAACGGCCTCTGCGTGTTTCGGATCGTCGGCCAGTGCGGCACTCCGGTTCCGATATTCGGCTTGTGAGGTCCGATGCCGGCGGTAGACCGTGTCGAGAGAGAACGTTATTTGCGCAGAGTCCATATTCGTTGCAAAGTTTGCTCGAACGTGCAGCAGATCGACGGTCGTTTGTACATAGGCAATATCTTCTGCATTTAAAGAAGGCTTTTTGCTACACCCGACGATGCAAAGAATGGCAAGGACTATAATGGCCTGCTTCATAACGTGGCGAGCGCTCGTTCAATATCCTGCAGTAAATCGCCAATATCCTCAATGCCGACACTCAAGCGGACGAGTCCGGGCGTAATTCCAAGTTCACGGCGGCGCTCTTCGGGAACCGAAGCGTGCGTCATCGTTACCGGGTGGCAGACGAGCGATTCGACTCCTCCCAGGCTTTCTCCGAGCGTAAAATATGTAAGCGCGCCAGTGAACTTTTTCGCGTTTTCGAGGCTGCCCGTTTCGACCGATACCATACCGCCAAAATCCTTCATTTGGTGACGAGCCAGTTCATATTGGGGATGCGAGGAAAGGCCCGGATAATAGACGTTTTTTATTGCTGGGTCGCGGGCAAGACGTTCGGCAATGATGTGAGCGTTCTCGCAATGAGCCCGCATTCTCAAGGCCAGCGTTTTTACACTGCGAAGCAGCAGCCAGCAATCGAACGGCGAAGGGACCGCACCGTATGAATTCTGGTAAAACTTGATTTGCTCTGCGATTTCGGATTGCGCCGTCACGACGGCGCCACCGAGCACATCCGAATGGCCACCCAAATATTTCGTTACCGAATGGATCGTTATATCGATCCCAAAGTCCAGTGGATTTTGTAAATAGGGCGTTGCGAAGGTATTATCGACGGCCGAAAGGATCTCTCGATCTCGAGCAAGCGTGCCAATTGCGCCCAAATCGACTAAGTTCATCATCGGATTCGTCGGGGTCTCGGCATAGATCAATCGTGTCTTGCCGGTGATCGCCGATGCCACCCGGGTGACATCCCGCATGTCAACATACGAAAATTCGATCCCAACGGGAGCAAGGACCTTCGAAAAGTATCGGTAGGTCCCGCCGTACATATCATTCCCGGCGATGACGTGGTCGCCGGGTTTAAGCAGCGAAAGGGCTGCCGCGATGGCGGACATTCCGGAAGAGAACGCAAATCCGAATTTCCCATTTTCGAGCGCGGCGATGCTCGTTTCCCATGCCTCGCGGGTCGGATTGATCGTGCGGGTATAATCGTACTTCACGTGCTCGCCAAGTTCGGGCTGAGCATAGGTCGTCGTCGCGAAAATCGGGATCGTCACGGCACCGGTAACCTGTTCGGGTTCCTGTCCGGCATGAATGGCAGTGGTCGAGAAGCCTGGCATAGAAAAATAAGTGTTACAAATATTCCAGCACATCGTGCCGCGTCACGATGCCTTTGACGCGGCCGAATTCCTCAATGAGCACGGCCGGAGAGTGCTTGAGCAGCACGACGACATGCTTCGTTCCTTCGGAATCATTGACAACAGGGAACGATGCTTCCATGTGGTCGATGATCGGACTTTCCAAAACGTCCCGGTCTTCCAGCGCCTTGGACATTAGCCGCGATTCGCGTACCGAGCCCACCGATTTGCCCTCGGAATCGATCACCGGAAGTTGTGAAATCCCGGAGCCGCTCATACGGGCGATCGCTTCGCGCACCGAATCGTGTGGAGCGATGCTCACTAACTTCTCGATCGAGGTTTTTTTGAGGTCCGCAATGACGCCGATCGAAATGCGGTCCGTTTCGAGCAGGCGTTTCTCTTTCAGCCATTCGTCCGAGTGATGTTTCGTCAAGTAGCGCTCGCCGGTGTCGCAAATGATCGTTACGATCACACTTCCTTCGGGTGCCGTTTCCGCCACTTTAAGAGCGGCCCAGACATTCATTCCCGAAGATCCGCCGCATAAAATCCCCTCTTCGCGGGCCAGCCGCCGCGCCATGAGGAAACTGTCCTTATCTCGAACATTCATCACATCATCGACATATTTGAGATGAAGATTGATCGGAATCCGCTCCTGACCGACGCCTTCGACAAGATACGGCAGCGATTCCACGAGCCGGTCGGTCTCGAAAAACGTTTTGATTGACGAGCCGACGGGGTCTGCTCCGATCACGCGGATATTCTTATTTTTCTCTTTTAAGAATCGCGCCGTACCGCTGATCGTCCCGCCGGTCCCCATGCCGGCGATGAAGTGGGTGATGTTCCCTTCGGTGTCGCGCCAGATTTCAGGGCCGGTCGTCAGGTAATGCGTTTCCGGATTCTTGGGATTATCGTATTGATTCAGCATGATGGCGCCGGGAATTTCCTGCGAAAGTCGAACGGCGGTATTATAGTAATAATCGGGGGAGCTCGGTTTTGCGGCACTCGAAACGATAACGATCTCCGCGTTCATGGCTTTGAGATACCTCACGCGTTCGATCGAGGCTTTGTCCGTCATCACAAACACGCACTTGTAACCTTTTTGGGATGCCGCGAGCATAAGGCCGATGCCGGTGTTGCCGCTCGTCGGCTCCACTAACGTTCCACCCGGTTTTAAGCGTCCGGATTGCTCCGCGTCCTCGATCATGCGAATGCCAATGCGGTCCTTGACGGAGCCACCGGGATTCATTTCTTCGAGTTTCACGAGCACCGTGCTCCCGAGGTGGGTGGGAACTACTTTCCTTAATTTTAATAGCGGCGTATTGCCGATAAAATCGAGAATGGATTCAGCGTACTTCATGATCGGTGATAGCTAACGATAGGGAATACCTAACGATCGGGGTAGCGAAAGTCGCTTTCAAACAATCGTCATTCGCTACTCATTCACGGCGGAGAGAAAAAACACGGAAAGAAAAATGGCGGAAATAAAAAACCCCGGGTGATGAGAGTTACCCGAGGCCTGATTGAGTTGTGTCTTCAAAAACCGGAGGTTGTCCCTATACCTCCGGAAAACTTTTTATCGCTTCAACGCCCATGAAGAGTGTTCTCACTCTTGATCGAGCGGCTCACGAGGTTTTATAAAAACCCCGGGTGGTGAGAGTTACCCGAGGTCTGATTGAGTTGTGTTGTGTCTTCAAAAAGCCGGAGGTTGTCCCTAGACCCCGGCTAACTCGTAAGCTATGAAGCTTTTTCTTCTGCTTTCAAAATCTTTTACGCTCCCTTTTAGCCTCTGTTACACGTTTTATCGTGATTTTTTTGAAATTTTACGGACTTTCACGAAGACCGTAAAAAACATGTGCTCTAAAAGAGACGTTGGTTTTCGTATAAACAATTTTCAGGCCAATTTATCAAAAATTGTCTGAATTCACTATTTTTAAAACGACGCTCGCATCGTTTTGTTGCGCAATTATCGTCAGAGACAAATTTTTCCCTTTTCGGCTAATTTCACTCTGTGCCGATTTCATTTTATGTTATGCGAAGTTTTATTCAATGCTAATTTTTGTCAATACCCACTTTCCCTCATCGTTTTTCAAAAATCCAAAATTTAGCCGGTAATTCACCGGCTGGCCGTCCTTTCTGGCCGCGAGATGTCCGGAAGCACTGCCACGCTCGCCATCGTCTGTTATTAGATCGAACGTCGAGCTGATCGACGTTCGACTTTCGAGGAAGGACTGCATGACGATCGCAGTTTGGCTGCTCGTCAGGTATGCACCGGGCCGGTCGGTAAGCTCGACATAAATTCTCGATGCGGTGATCTCCGAGCGGAGCGCTTCCAGGTCGCGGCGGTTCATGGCGTCGGCCAGTTTTTTTATTTCATCGCGAAGGCTTACGGCCGGGGCGCCGGGCGCCAGCACGGCTGAGCTTCCAAGAAAGAAATAAAAAGCGAACAGGGCCAGCATACTTATTTAAACACACGAAAGGCGTGGAGCGATTCTCCGTTCAATTTTAATAATACCGGCTTCCCGGGTGCAGCTCTTCGAGCGGTAGTACATCCCGCCACTGCGAAATCAGTTTTTTATACGCTTTGCCGACCGGATGAATTTTCCGGTCCAGTCCATAGAGTCCTAAAACATCGACATCGCCGTTGTTCTCGGTTAGCATGGTGTCCCAATCGACCTGGTCGATAAGGCTGTACCAGGTAAATCCCAGGATGGGCATTCCTTCCTGGCGCAGGCGATGTACGTTCGCCCATTCCTTCCAAAGCCAATCGACCGCACCGGGCTCGCGAATATTCGTCTCGGTATGCATCACCGGCAAATGATAACGGTCGTAATACTGATGCGTGATCACATAATACCCGAACACTTCGCCCGAGGGCGTCGTCGAGCCGTCGGGATGCACCAGATGTTCGTTCGTCACATAATAATCGCTTCCCATGATGCAGGTCGCTCGAACGCGCTGTTCGATAAACCAATGGTACTCCTCGCGCGTCATGCCACGGTCAAGCAGGTATTCATACATCAGGGCATTGATCGGATATCCATAAATAAGGTCCAGGGAAAGGAAACGGCGTTCGTTCAGGAAATTTGCACGATCGATCGCCTGAGGATCGCTCGGGTGGTAATACTCCGAGGATTCGCTTTGGACGAAGATCGCGTCAGGCCGAACTTCCAAAATTGCCTCCATGGCCATCACGTTTGCTTTGCAGAGATGTTTGAGCGCGCGAACGTACGCTTCTTCGCTTTGAAGCTGTTCGTTCCAACTGCCCCTCTGGGCGGACATTGTTGCGCACACGAAAATCTCGTTCACGGGCGTAAAATATCGGACCCACGAAAACCGCTTGGCGAAGGCCTTTGCATATTCGGCAAAATAATGGGGCCAGTCGTCATTTTGAAAATCCCCGATCCAGTCCGGCACACCGAAGTGGCAAAGATCGGCGATGGGTATTACACCCATGCGTTTTAGCTCCGCAAACGTTTCGTCCGCAAAAGTCCAATCGTATTTTCCCGGACCGGTATGCGTCTTAAATAGAGGCGGCCCGTAGCGTAGGGCATCGACTCCAAGCTCCGTCACGAGATCGAAATCTTCCTTCCAGCGCTCGTAGTGCTGGCATTTTTCCATTTCATCGACACGAAATCGTTTGCCGTCTACCGTGATCGTCGGATAGCTGTTCTCGATACCGGTGGTGAATAAGAACCGGTTCGGCTCGGAGCGCAATTGCCAGTGCAGCGTATGAGGCATCGGCCAGCTCCCTTTGCAAATGCTTTACCAAGGGACAACGCAGATTATTTTAGAAATTTTAATCATTAGACATTGATTTCGATAGGCTCGCATTGATTTCGATTAGAAAAAATATTTGTCTCCACTCGAAAAGGCGCTGTGGAATTCGGCCGGGGTCCAAAGAACTAGAAATCCTCCATGGATAAAAAAATGCTCCATCCATTCGGCACAACTTGGGCCGGTCATAAGTTATCGTCTCGCCGCCAGAGCAATCGAGCTTCTGCATGATCCGCCATGCGTTGCACATGATTGCTCAGCCGCCTGCCGCTCATGGTCTTTAACAGTTTCGCCTTTGCGATCTTCCTGCCGCTGGTCCTCCTCGGCTATTACCTTTTGCCGTTCAAAGGGCAGAACCGGTTTTTGCTTGTGGCCAGTCTTGTGTTTTATGGCTGGTGGGACTGGCGGTTCCTGTTCCTGCTTGGCCTCACGATCGCCGTCGATTACTATGCATCCCATGCGATCGCACGCGCTCCGACTAAAGAGAAAAAATTACGCTGGCTGCGCATTTCGCTCGGCACGAACATCCTGGTCCTCAGCGTCTTCAAATACTGTAACTTTTTTATTTCCTCCTGCGAGGGACTCCTTCATACGCTCGGCTTTCAGGTCCACCCGGTGACGCTCCAGCTCGCGCTGCCGATCGGGATCAGTTTCTATACGTTCATGTCGATGTCCTACGTCATCGACGTCTATTGGGGGAAATTCCCGCCCGCGGAGAACTTTTTCGATTTCGCGCTCTTCGTTTCGTACTTCCCGCATTTAGTGGCGGGACCGATCCTGCGCGCCGGCCAGCTCCTCCCGCAAATCGAACGACCGCGCCGCGTGACGAAAGAACAAATTCGCGACGGACTGACGCTGATGCTTGTGGGTTACGCAAGGAAAGTGCTCATTGCCGATCTGCTGGCGAGCTACGTCGATGAAGCGTTCCGAAATATTCCGGGTATGTCGAGCGCGGACCTCGTCATTCGCCTCTGGCTTTGCGCGATCCAGATCTATGGCGATTTTGCCGGCTATAGCGACATTGCTCGCGGCGTAAGCAAGCTCTTCGGTATCGAGCTGCACCTCAATTTTGCGACGCCGCTGCTTTCGCAGAACATCACGGAATTCTGGCGGCGCTGGCATATCACGCTTTCTTCCTGGTTGCGCGACTATGTTTATATCCCGCTGGGCGGCAGCCGCAAAGGCGAACCGAAGACGTACAGGAACTTGATGATCACGATGCTTACGAGCGGGCTCTGGCATGGGGCCAACTGGACCTATGTCGCGTTTGGCGCCGTGCACGGCCTTGCGCTCGGGATTCACAAGTTCTGGATGAAGATGACGGGTACTTCGATCGGGAAGGAATACGGAACGAAACCGTGGAACGCGGCGACGCCGATCAAGATCTTTCTTACCTTCAATACTTTCGCGTTTTCGCTCGTGCTCTTCCGCAGCCCCAATTTCGGTACGGCCTGGCAGTATCTCACGCGCATCTTCCAGTTCGCTCCCGGCCTTCACGTCGGAACTTCGTTGTTCGTGATTCCATTCGTGCTCATCGGCTTGTCGCTCGACCTTGCGCAATATACCGGCGTCGGCCAGCGCCTGATCGCGGGGATGGGCCTCGTTACGCGTTCGATCGCCTTCGGTGTGCTGCTCGCGCTCGTGCTGATCGCCGGCTCGGACAATAGCTTACCATTCGTTTATTTCCAGTTTTGAAACAGCGATTCGTGAAGCAGGAACCATTCATAAGGGAACACCGGAGCGAATTCCGAACGCTCGCCGTTTCGGCGCTGGCGATCGCGTTCGTGGCGTATGCGCTCATCGCGGTGCTCGCGTTTTCGGTGCCGCACCTTCCGCTCGCGAACAAGCGGACGTTTTACGGACTGCTCCGCGCGCAAATGGCGGTCGACCGGAGCCAGGTCGCCGGGGCGCAGGGCATGGTCTTGTTCCTCGGGTCGTCGGTGGTCGAACGCGGGATCTCCGAGCCGGTGCTGGACTCGGTATTCGGTGAAAAAAAGTTACCCCTGGAAAGCATGAATGCCGGAACGGGTGGCTTTTCGGCCGAAGCGAACCTGCCGATGTTCCGCGCGATGCTGGAAGACGGGCTTCGCCCCGCTTGTGTGGTCTATGGTGTCAGCATTCAGGAACTCAACGGAGCTTCGACCGTCCATGCTTTTTTTGGAACGAAGGATACGGCGTCGGTAAAGCTGAAGCCGAAAACGCTGTGGAATGTTTTGCGCTATGGTGCGGTCGCGCTCGCGCCGCTGCTGTCGGGCGATCATTTTCATCAATATATTTTTGCTGCGAACAATGCGTTTCGGGATGTGCCCCAGCTCAACCTCATGAACCGCCTCATGTTCGGTACGAACCAGCCGCCGCGCGACAGCGCCTACCGCTTCGAGCCGCAATACCTCGCCGATCTTCGCGAGATCGTCACGATCTGCCGCGAGCGGCATATCCCGATCGCGATCTACAATGCGCCGCTGCGCCAGCGACTGCCGGACGAAGTGGACATTCCCTACGAGCACCGCGCCGATAGTTACCGCGAAATTTATGCGTTGGCCCAGAGCCTCGATATCCCATTTTGGAACTTCGATCGTGCCGGCCTTTTCGTGCGCGATGAGTTCCAGGACAATTATCATCTCACTCCGGCAGGCGCGGCAAAAATCTCGGCCATGATCGCCGATTCGATCGAGGAGTGGCGCTCCGGCACCGTCGTGCAGGATGCCCTGGCGACGCTGAAGTAGATTTTACCCATGAACCACCCCCGCGTCGATAAATTTTTCAGCACGCTTCAACGCTGGAAAAAAGAGATGGAACGATTGCGATCCATCGTTCTGGAGTGCGGCCTGACCGAAGAACTGAAGTGGGGACAGCCATGCTACACGTTCGAGAACCGCAACATCCTCATCATTCACGGATTTAAGGAATACTGCGCGATTTTATTTGTCAAGGGTGCATTGATGAGCGATAGCGAAGGCATTCTGATCCAGCAAACCAAAAATGTTCAGGCGGGGCGGCATATCAGGTTCACAAATGTCCGTGAGATCCTCGAGCTGGAACCGGTCCTGAAACGCTATATCTACGAAGCGATCGAAGTCGAGCGGGCCGGCCTTAAAGTAGCGAAGAAAAAGACGTCGGATTTTCCCGTGCCCGAAGAACTTTCTGCCCGCTTCGAGAAAGACCCGGCTTTAAACGCTGCATTTCGTGAACTCACCCCCGGCCGGCAGCGTGCATACCTGCTTTATTTCGCGCAACCGAAACAGTCCAAAACGCGCGAGGCACGCATCGATAAATCGCGGCAGCTTATTCTGGATGGGAAAGGACTACAGGACGATTATCTACGAGATAGAAAGAAGTAATCGTCGGAAAGTTTCAATTTGAAAGCCGTAAAAATGGGTCGTGTGAACTACTTTCGGCGCTTGACGGTTTACCCCGGCCCTGAATTATACATCCTGACCATTATTGAATTATTACCGCCATGGAACAGACCATTTACGCCGTAAACCGCCAGCAATTACGTCAGGACATCCCACAATTTCGCGCCGGGGACACGGTGAATGTATCTGTTCGCGTGCTCGAGGGCGATAAAGAGCGCATTCAGCACTTCGAGGGCATCGTGATTGCCCGCCGTGGGTCGGGGCTCAACGAGACCGTTACCGTCCGTAAGATTTCGAATGGCGTCGGAGTCGAGCGTATTTTCCCGCTGCACTCGCCGCGTATCGCAAAGATCGACTTCGTAAAAGAAGGCCAGGTCCGTCGCGCGAAGCTCTATCATCTCCGAGCATTAGGCTCGAAGGACGTGCGCCGCAAGACCACATAATTTTCCGTAACAATTGACGAATGACAAATGGGGTTTTCCAAACCCCATTTTTCGTTTCTATGAACCATGCGACGGTTTTTGTCATTTGTCATTCGTAATTGTCACTCATTTGCTGCGCTCGCTCTACATAAAAAATTATGCGCTGATCGAGGAATTTCGGGTCGAATTCGAGCCGGGGTTGAATATCATTACCGGTGAGACCGGGGCCGGAAAGTCGATCGTGCTCGGTGCGTTCGGACTGCTGATGGGGGACCGCGCTTCGGCCGAAATGGTCCGAACAGGCACCGAAAAAACGATCGTCGAAGCGGAGTTCGATGAGTCGAATCCGGCACTGAAGCAGATCCTCGAAGACCACGAGATCGAAGCGGGACCGCGCCTTATCGTCCGGCGTGAAGTTTCCCTGAAGGGGAGCAGCCGCGCGTTTGTGAACGATTCCCCGGTGCCGGCGCACGTGCTGAACGCGATCGGGGAAATTCTCGTCGATCTTCACGGCCAGCACGAGCACCAATCGCTGCTTCGAGTTTCGGAGCATATCGAGATGCTCGATGAATATGCGGGGATCGAGCGCGAAGCGGAAGCCTTCCGGCTGCTTCGCAATCGGATCTATGCTCTTCGAAAAGAGATCGAGGAGATGAATGCTCGAAAATCGCGCGCGGCTCAGGACCACGATTTCTTCGAGTTCCAATTACGGGAAATTACGGAGGTCGATCCGGCGGACGGCGAAGACGACCAGATCGAAGCTCGTTTATTCGTGCTTCAAAACGCAGAGGATATTCGAGAGACCGCTTCGGAAATCCTTCATAATATTTACGACGATGACGATGCCGTCATCGGTAAACTGGGAGCGGCCGAGCGGCAATTCTCAAAGCTTGCCGAACTGGACCCGTCCGTTCAGGAACCCTTATCCGAGCTTAAATCGGCCTATGTCATTATTACGGAGCTGTCCCGCTGGGTCCGCGATTATGTCAGCCGCGTTCCGGACGATGCCGAAGAGTATTCCGCGCTGAACGATCGTCTCCAGAGGATCGATCGGCTTAAAAAGAAATTCGGCGGGACGCTTGCCGCGGTCTTGGAAAAAAAGCGCGAGTTGGAAGCGAAGCTTTCGTTCGAAGAAGAATCGGAAGAACGAATCGCGGAAAAAGAAAACGAACTTTCCCACCTGGAGCCCAAAGCCGCGACGATGGCGTCATTGCTTTCCAAAGCTCGAAACGCAGCCGGGAAGAAGCTCGAGCCGCAGATCGTCGGCATCTTAAAGGAGCTGGGTATCGAACATTCCCGATTCGAAGTACAAATCACAGAGGCTCCGGAATTTAATTCGAGAGGGAAAGATAACGTGGAATTTTTTATCTCCACGAATGCCGGCGAACGCCCGAAACAACTCGTTCGCGTGGCGTCTGGTGGGGAGATTTCCCGCATTATGCTCGCGCTGAAAACCGTGCTTTCGAAAGGAGATCGGCTCCCGCTTCTCGTCTTCGATGAAATCGATACGGGTATTTCGGGCCGCGTCGCGCAGCGCGTTGGCCGAGCGATGAAGTCCCTCGCCGCAGAGCACCAGACGATTGCGATCACGCATCTTGCTCAGATCGCCGCGTGTGCCGATACGCATTATCTTGCAGAAAAAATATCCTCCAAAGGAATGACGGCCTCCCGGCTTCGCACCCTTTCCGAGGACGAACATATTGAAGCGGTCGCTCGACTCATTTCCGGGGATGTGCTGAATAAGAGCGCGATCGCGAATGCCCAGACTCTGATTGCAGAGGCCATGCACGCTTCGCGAGGGGCCGCAAAACCAAAGAAGATCGCTGCTGCCGCATGAGTCCGTATCGCAGGAAGCTGGAAGAACTCTATACTCTGGAGTTCTTCGGGATGAAGCTGGGGCTCGAAAATATTACCGCGCTGCTCGAGTTTCTCGGACGTCCGGACCGTCGGTTCCCATCGGTCCATGTGGCCGGAACGAATGGGAAGGGGAGTGTTTCGGCCATGCTCGCCGCCGTTCACCAGGTCGCGGGATATAAGACCGGACTCTATACCTCACCGCACCTGGTCGACTTCAGGGAGCGAATTCGCATCGACGGCGAAATGATCTCGGAAGAAGAGGTCGTTTCGTTCCTGGAGCGCGTATGGGAAAAAGCGAAGGAACTCCGCGCGACCTTCTTCGAAGTCACGACCGCCATGGCGTTCGACCACTTTTCGCGGCATGCAGTCGATCGGGCCATCATCGAAACGGGCCTGGGTGGCCGGCTCGATTCGACGAACGTACTCGAGCACCCGCTCGCGACGGTGATCACCTCGATCGGGTTCGACCACATGGCGCAACTGGGCCCGACCCTCGAAGCGATCGCCGCCGAAAAAGCAGGAATTTTTAAATCGGGCGTTCCCGCCGTGGTGAACGTGGCGCGGGACCTGGAACCTGTTTTCAAGCGGCGCGCGGCGGAGGTCCATGCGCCGCTCCATTTCGTCCGACAACACGAACGCGCGTTGGCCCGGGACCGATATTGGCAAAGTTCCTTTGCCGGGCGGCATCAGGCCGAAAATGTTCGGACGGTCCGGACGGCCCTCCGGGCGATGGGTTCGACCATTTCGGTGCGCGACGCGCGGCACGGAATCCGAGAAGCCAGTCTGCTGACCGGTCTTCGCGGCCGACTGGAAGAAATTGTTTCTCCCGAGCTCGAGAAGCGAACGATACGACTGATGATCGACGTCGGGCATAACGCCCAGGCCTTCGAACGGACCCGGGATTTTTTTCGGGCGCACCGGATCCGTCCCATTGTCGTGGCCGGCATTATGAAGGACAAGGAAATTCCCGCCGTGCTTAAGATCGTGAAGTCGTTTGCCCGGTCGTTCGTTGCCGTTCAGGCACACACCGACCGGGCGTTGCCGAGCCGGGAACTTGCCAACGCGGTAACATCGGCCGGACTGGCCGCGGTCGATGGGGGCGCCGTTCTGGACGGCCTTTCCAAAGCAATCCGGCAGGCGAAAAAAGGGGATACATTGCTTCTGACGGGTTCGCATTATGTGGTCGGTGAATTTTTGGAGAACTTTCAGAGAACTGGGAAGGTTAACACGCTCGGAGCGCAATAGCGAAGCGCCTTTACGAAATGCCTCGTGCGGTATTTCGAGCGTTCAGGCCCGAACCTCCGGTCCCCGTTTTGTCCAGAAGGGACAATTCTCTGTGTGAAATTCCATGTTTCGAGCGAATCTACGCTCATCCGTTTTTTCGTCACGGAGACCGGCTCGCCATTTGAATTCATCTGGTTTTTGGGCAGCTCCACGGTTCTCGTTGGTATGAAAGGCAGTTTGGCGTTCGCCGATGCCCACTCTTCCACGAGGTATTAGAATGTCGGTCGGAGCTTTCTCCGGGGTGTCCTCGCGAAAAGCTTCCATTTTTCAAACGTTTCCACCTTTAGCACTTACCTCCGAAAATGCGGGGCGATACGAACGTTCGTTCACGCATGAACCCCATACCTTATGGCACCACTTAGCCCATCGGAACTTAAAACCAAGAAGATCGTCGAATTGAACGATCTCGCCAAAAACTTAGGCATTGAAGGCTATGCCGATATGCGTAAGCAGGAACTGATCTTCCGGATTCTCGAATCGGACTCCGCCAAACGCCAGTCCGGCGCAGCCGCCGTCAACGGCAAAGTCGAAGAAGATAACGGTACGCCCGCCTCCGGAACGCTCGAACTCCTGCAGGACGGATACGGCTTTTTGCGTTCCCCCGATTATAATTACCTGCCGTCGCCGGACGATGTGTATGTCTCCCCGTCGCAGGTAAAGAAATTCAATCTTCGAACGGGAGATACCATCGAGGGCACCGTTCGACCGCCGCGCAAGGACGAGCGTTTCTTCGCCCTGCTCAAAGTCGATCGGCTGAATTACCTGCCGAGCGAGATGGCGCGCGACCGAGCGTTGTTCGACAATCTCACGCCGCTCTATCCGAACCGGCAGGTCAGTCTCGAAACCTCGCCGGGCGAATACACCATGCGCATCATGGACATTATTTGTCCGATCGGTTTCGGCCAGCGTGGGCTTATCGTCTCGCCGCCCAAAGCGGGAAAGACCGTCATTCTCCAAAAAATCGCAAACTCGATCTCGCGGAATCATCCCGATGCGAAGCTGATCGTGCTCCTCATCGACGAGCGCCCCGAGGAAGTGACCGACATGGAACGCTCGGTAAAGGCGGAGGTCGTCGCTTCGACCTTCGACGAACCGCCGGAGCGCCACGTGCAGGTCGCCGACATGGCGATCGAAAAAGCGAAGCGCCTTACGGAGTCCAAACTCGATGTCATTATCCTGCTCGACTCGATCACGCGCCTGGCGCGTGCACATAATACCGTCGTCCCACATTCGGGAAAGATCTTGTCCGGCGGCGTGGACGCCCTCGCGCTGCACCGTCCGAAACGATTTTTCGGCGCCGCGCGAAATATCGAAGAAGGCGGCTCGCTCACGATCATTGCCACCGCGCTCATCGAAACCGGTTCCCGCATGGACGAAGTCATCTTCGAAGAGTTCAAAGGCACTGGCAATATGGAAATCAAGCTAGACCGTAAACTCGCGGACCGCCGTATTTTCCCTGCCATCGACGTCAATGCCTCCGGCACGCGCCATGAAGAACTCCTGCTCAGCGCCGAGGACCTGAACCGCTCCTGGATCCTGCGTAAACTCCTCGCCGATATGCAGCCGGTCGATGCCATGGAATTCCTCGTCGACCGCATGCGCGGCACCAAGACGAACAAGGAGTTCCTCCGCTCGATGTCTAGCTAATTTAGCCAGGTCCAGTTATTTTCACAATCATTTCCTGAATCCGCCATTCAAAAGCGGCAGGCTGAACTCGTTTTCAATCGAAAATAAGTTATCAACTCATCCATAAATAGCTTGCTTTAGTTGAAATGTTGATAACTTTGGTCAAATCTGAAGATTGTGGATAAAAAAATGCGATTTAATGCAAATTTTCAGGTTTTGCTCTTGACTTTTCCTTTAAAATGTTGCATATTTGTCCACCGGGTTTCGTGTATGGCTTGTGAATATCTCGTGAACAAGTCACGAGCGATGATTTCCGGGTCGCAGCACGAAGGAAATTGAAGAGAGTATGATCGCAACACTCGACCGTCTTATGGCCCTGAGCCAAAAACTCCACGATGCAGAGCGGACGCATGAAAGCGACCCGATCTACATTGCGCTCGAACTCAATGAAGTACGGCTTCTCGAGCGCACGCTGGACGTCTATCTGAGCGAGCTCGATGCCGAGCACTACCGTGCCGGCTCGAATGGCATCGAAGCGTACGACTAATCCCGAAGCGGACCGCTAAAATCGACGCTTATTATAAATAAGCGAAAATCGGATTGTTTGCCAGGTCCGTCGTGACTTTGCCCTCGGCGCCGTGTTCCTTTTCCGATGGACGTGTGAGGAAGGATAGGTTGTCGGAATCAATTTCCATGAAGGAAGATTAATTATTCTTCTTTGCCCGTCCCATCATTTTTGTCATCGATCGAAAATGCCAACGAGCCTTACCCGTCGCGATTTTTTCACGTTTTTTGGAAGTTCCCAGCGGACTTCGAATCCAGCGAAACGTAGCGTTTCGCCTTTGTCCTCGCCGCTCGATCCTTTTGTGCCGGATTCGACGGCGCCCTGGGACGAATACCGCGCCGGACACCTGCTCCGCCGGACCATGATGGCGCCGACGTGGACGGACATCGAAGCCCTCGTCGCCCTTGCCGATCCTGGAAAAGCGGTCGATCAATTGCTCACTGCGACGAGCACCCCGGCCGCGCCGACGGCTGCGAACGATGCGACAGAAAATCCCTATCCGTTAGCGTTGCCGGTACAGTACCAAATCGAAGGGCAGTGGTCGAGCGATGCCGCCGCGCTCCGTAAATGGTGGGAATCGCTTCAGGTTACCGCTTCGAATTCGATCCAGGAAAAAATGACGGCCTTCTGGAGTGGCCATTTTACGACGCAATTCGATCTTGGAGGCGAGCAATACGTGATCGCGCCGCTGCTCTACCGGCAGAACCAACTGCTTCGGTCCAATGCGCTTGGAAATTTTAAGGACCTGGTCAAGCAAGTCACGCTCGACGGCGCGATGCTGGTCTATCTCGGCGGGAACCAGAATACCGCCGGCGCGCCGAACGAGAACTATGCCCGCGAGCTCATGGAACTCTTTACCTGCGGCCTCGGCGGCGGCTATACGGAAACCGATGTGCAGGCCGGCGCTCGCATTCTCACCGGATGGCGCGTCGCACAATACACGGACGATCCCGCGCCGAACGGAATTTTTGCAACCTGGTTCGATGCCGCCGCGCACGACATCGGCAGCAAGAACTATCTCGAAACGGATTTCCCCGCGATCGATGCTTCGACAAATACGGAGTTCCTTGTCCGGCAAAACGAGATCGACCGGATGATCGATGTCCTCTTTGACAAAACCGGCAGCGCGATCGCGACCTTCATCTGTACGAAGATTTATAAGTTCTTCGTCTATAGCAATCCCGACACGACGACGAGCGATAGTACCGAGCAAAGCGTGATCGCGGCTATGGCCTCGCTCTTTCAGTCGGGGAACTGGGAGATCAAGCCGGTCGTGAGCGCGCTGCTCAAAAGCGCACACTTTTTCGATAATAACAATATCGGGGCGCAGATCAAGACGCCAGAGGAATACGTCCTTGGCATGGCGCGGCAGTTCGGGCTTTCGTCTGTGACGTCGTTCGCGGTCGATACGTATCTGGACGATAATGACGACGGCCAGCAGTTCTTCCAGCCGCCGAACGTCTCGGGCTGGCCCGGATATCACGACTGGATCACGACGAATACGTATCCGCTCCGCGAAATGCAGGCGGCCGGAGGCAGCAATGGCGTCGTTACGCTTACGGGCGCGATCAAACTCATGCCGGACCCGATCGCATTCATAAAACAATTCCCACAATATACCGACGCCAACGCGCTCTCGACCGCCATCGGGCAGCTTTTGCTTCCACGCCCGCTTTCGAGCGACCGCCAAACGGCGTTTGCCGAAAAGCTCGCCGGCACGACACAGACCTACGAATGGGCTTCGATCCTCGCAAACAGTCCGTCGCAGGCGGCACAGAATGTCCAGGACTTACTGACCTACATTGTCTCGCTTCCCGATTTTCAATTATGCTGATCGGGGAGGCACGATGGGAAGCGTTCCGAGCGAAGCATTTCCGAGCCGGGCGAAGAATTCCCATCGAACGAAAGAATGTAACCGAAACGAAGAATTTTATCGAAGCGAACCACATCCGCGCACTCAGCTAAATCAGCGTAATCCAGGTTATGAAACGACGAACGTTCCTTCAAAGCAGTCTCGCCTCGGCCGCACTCGCGCCGGTGCTGCTCGAGAAAAATGTTTATGCGCGTCCTTCGACGCCGTTGAAACTTCTGGCGCAGCTTGCGCCGCTCGACGTAAACGATAAGATCCTGATCCTCGTCCAGCTCTTCGGCGGCAATGACGGGCTGAACACGATCGTTCCCGCGAACGACGATACCTATTACACACTGCGGCCGAATATCGGCATTAAGGCGACGTCGCTCATCAACCGCGGCGGCCCGAACGGGTTTTATATGAACCCGGGCCTGGGATTTGGAGACAAACAGGGATTTGCCGGAATGTTCGACCTCGGGCAACTGGCGGTCCTTCGCGGCATCGGCTACACGCCCCCGAACCTTTCGCATTTTCGTTCCACAGATATCTGGCTCTCGGGTATCAACGATAGCAATGCGAACGATGTGCTTTCGACGGGCTGGCTCGGAAGGTTTTTGGAACAGCAATACCCGAATTTCCCGAGCCAGTTGCCGACCGATCCGCTCGCGATCAACTTCGGCGGGTTCTCGCTTGCACTCACGAGCGAGAAAGGCCGCATGGGGATCGAAGTCGATAACCCGAATTTGCAGTCGGGTTTTGTGAGCGCGGCCGGCGATACGCTCGACGACCAGTCGGCCGGAACGCGTTATGCCGTTGAATATGCCTTCGTGCAGGATATCGCCGCCCGCTCGAATGCGTATGCCGAGCGCGTGAAGAACGCGTTTTCGACCGGCGTTTCGGCACTGCAGGGCCACTATGCGACCAACGGATTTGCGCAGCAAATGAAATCCGTTGCCGCACTCATCGCAGGCGGCTTGAATACGCGAGTTTACGTCGTCAATATGGGCGGCTTCGATACCCACGTCCAGCAGGCAGCGACCGACGGGACCGGATCCGGGACCCAAACGAACCTGCTCGGACAAATGGCGGATGCCATCGCGCAGTTCCAGTCGGACCTGCTGCTTATGGGTTCCAGTACGGCCGATCGTGTCCTCGGATTCACCCTGAGCGAATTTGGCCGCCGGCCGCACGATAACAACAGCAACGGCACGGACCACGGCGCGGCTTCCATGCAATTCGTGTTCGGGACGCGAGTCAATGGCGGTGTTTTTGGTAACGCGCCGGACCTCGTCAACCTCGACTCCAATGGCGATCTCGCGGTCCAGATCGATTTTCGTTCCGTGTATCAAACGCTGCTCACCGATTGGTTCGGCATGACTTCCACCGACGCAAAAACGGTCCTCGAAAATCAGCTCGACCTTCCGAATCCGCTGGGCGGACTGATCAAGTCGTCGTCCGGTGTCGCTACCGGTTCTCCGGAGTGGCTGTCGCTTTCGCTGTATCCGAACCCCATGGTGTCGAACGCGAAGATCACGTTCGACCTGCCGCAAAATAGTTACACGAAACTTGTCCTTACAGCGATGGACGGTAGGCAGGTACAGGAAATATTTGCACGCACGCTCGCTTCGGGAACATACACCATCCCTCTCACGACCGATCTTCCGTCCGGCGCGTATTTGCTTTCGATGTGGACCTCGGGCGAACACGCGGCGACCGTGGTCGAAGTGGTGCGATAATGCATAGGATTTCTATCCGGTCTCTCCCGAAGGGATACAAGGCAAAAGCCGGGGGTGTTGGCTCCCGGATTTTGTCGTTCTTCGTCATCGCAGCGATCGCGATGACCGCGCGCGTTGGCTGGGCCCAATATCCCGCCGCGTGCGATAAAGATAAAAGTTGTGTCGGCAATGCGCTTACGATTGCAATAACGTCCGGCAAAGGCGCGCAATACGTCGATGTCGATACGGCCGTATCGCTCGAGCATTTCGATACCGCCCTTACGTTCGAAGCGTGGATCGCTCCGCAGCCGCAACCGGGAAAGATCCAGTATGTCGCGGGACTCTGGGGACCGAATAAAGACAATAACGACCAGTGGGTCCTCTATATTCAGGACACCAGGATCGTCTTTGCGCTCTCGAAAGATAATTCCTACAAAGGCGACAGCGATAATACGATCGCAATTGCGAACGTCCCGGACCTTTATACGAACGGCTGGCGGCATGTGGCAGCCGTGTGGGACGCGGTCACAACCTCGGCGAGAATTTATGTCGATGGCGTCCTTCAGGCCAGCGCGACGAACCCGATCTATCCGCTGAATAAACTCCACGTTCCGGAAGATCCCGCGCTGCCGCTCCAGATCGCGAGTTGCAATGCGCTGTATGACGACACTGTCCTGCACCGTACCTTCAAAGGGCAGATCGATGAAGTTCGGCTATGGAGCCGCGCTTTAAGTGCGCAGGAGATCGCGTGCCAGCGGCTTATCGCGCTCAACGGGAACGAGCCGCACTTGGAACTTTATTATCGCTGCAATCAAGCTCCGTCCGACCAGCTCCTCTGCGATGCAACCGGACACAATTATCTGGGACTCCTCCGGAGCGGCGCGCAGTGCGACTCGAGCGGGCGGATCGTGCCGCTTACCTATACCGCAACGCCACCGCTCGAGAACGTCACGCTCACGTGTACCGAAGATACCGATTTTACGTTTTCGCTGCTCGATACCTCGCTCTGCGGCGATCAGGTAGAGCTTTCGCTCTATGGCCCCGATGCGGACCTTTTTTCACTCTCTAAAAATGCGCTGTCGCTTACACAGGGCGTCCCGCAGTCGTTCAGCGTTCATTTGCACACGGACCTTATCGGTGCGATCGATGCCGGAATTTCTGTCTCGAATGCGAATAGCTGCGGCGATCCGCTGAACATTCCGCTGACCGTCGAGCGTGTGACCCAGCTTAAATATTCGCTCGACCGGCTCGCGCTCGATACCGTCTACGTCGGCTGCATTTCAACGACGTTTTCGACCCGGACGCTCACGATCTGCAATCCGGGACCGGGAACGGTAACTTTAAAAAACATTTCGCTCGATAGTAATCATTTTACCTGGTCCTCCCCGGGGCTGACGCTCCCCAAAGCGCTGGCCGCCGGCGATTGCGTGACCCTGACCGTGCGGATGGACGCGATCGACTCCTCGCATACGTTCTTAGATACCCTTCGGGTTGCAAGCGATGAACTCTGTCCGGGCAGCGGCGTCATTCCCATTTCCGGGCGCGTGCAGGACGTATTGGGAATTTTAAAAACCGATGGACGCACCCGGCTCGACTCGATGAATTTCGGTGAGGTCTGTCCCGGATTTATCAGCGGGACCGTAAGTTTCGAATACCGCGACCTCGCGGGCGATACGCTCTATGTCGATTCGATCGTCTACAGTCCACTGAATTTTTTTGGCGCCGGCTTCCAATTGCCATTTCGATTACTTCCGAAGACCGCGAACCAACCGACCTATGCCCGATTCAAGCCAGATAAACCGGGCCCCTTTACCGGGACGCTCACCGTGGCGGCGAATTACCATGGCTGTGAGATCGTAAAGCATGTTGCTCTCTCCGGCAAGGGATATTCGGTCGATGTCGATTTCCTGACGCCGCAAGTCAACTTTGGGAACGTAACGATCGGAAAGACGGCCGTGCAAACGGCGAATATCGTCGATAGCGGCGCCGATCCGCGGACGGTCGACGCGTACCTGCATATGGGCGACGTCTTTACCATCGTGGCTGGAAGAACGGACGCGCTGGCGTCGGGACAGACCGTGCCCATCACGGTGCAATTCCGCCCCCGGCAGCCGATCACGTATTACGACACGCTCTCCATTTTCGACGAAGGCTGCTATGAAGTAAAATCGATCCCGGTGCAGGGGACCGGGATCTTTCAAGCCTTTTCGTTTAATCCCCCGTTCCTCGAATTGGACAATGTGGTCGGGTGTTCGTCCGCGTCGAGAACGATAGCGGTGCAAAATATTTCGGGCGGCGGCCTCACGATCGCAAGTTGCGTCCTCACCGATGCAACGGGAAAATTTTCCGTCTCGAACCTGATGCCGCCCGGCCCCTTTGCGGACCAGGCGAGCTATACGTTCCAGGTCACCTATACCCCGAACGATGTCAATACGGACCGTGCGGATGAAGCGTATATCGATATCACGCTTTCCGACGGGGAAGTGTACCATATTCTGTTGCGGGCGACGAGCCTTGCGCCGCGGCTGTATGTCACGCCGCTCACAACATATGGGGTCGTCGAAGTCGGATGGCAGCGGACCGATTCGGTCCTGTTACAGAATGCCAGTAACGTCTATGAAAAAGTTACCAGCGTTACGCTTCCGTATGGCTTCAAACTGGTCAGCTCGAACCCCACGCTTCCGGTCACGCTCGCTCCGCGTGATTCGATCTGGCTGCTCGTCGAATTTCAGCCCACGGGCGACTCAGTTTACGATGCGAATTTTACGGTCGCCGTCGATTCGCCCTGCGTGAACACCTATGCCGGCGAACTCACCGGGACCGGTCATGCGGTGAAGCTCGACGTTCCGATCAGCTTTATGAATTATGGGCTCGTACGCCCGTGCGATTGCGCGACGCGAGAAATTCCGCTCGCCAATTATAGCAATCTCATCTCGATCACGCTGGACTCGATCTGGATCGATGGGCAGGGCGTGACGCCGCTGGTGCCTTCGACGTTCCACTGGACCCTCAAATCGAGCGGCACTCAAAACCTTCCCATCGTGCTTGCGCCACAGTCGTTCGACACGCTCGAAATTACGTTTTGCCCGAATATTCCGGCTACGAAAGCCAATTTGGTCAAGAACGATACGCTCCATATCGAGGCGCATACGCCCGGATGGAATTCTGCGTTCACGACGCTCTTAAGCGGTCGCCGCGAAATGAATTTTCAGCCGAACGTAACGCTCGTTCAGTTCCCAGCGACGCGCGTCGATACCTCCGCCCAACCGCAGACCGTTTCGCTTACGGTCCCCGATGTCACGATCAATCCGGATGGCGATTCGGTCGTTATCGATAACGTCAGTTTTCAGCCGGACCAGCATGTGTTCTCTGCCCAGGCCTCGACGGGGGCACCGTTGCCGTGGGTGATCCAGCGAAACCAGAAATTTTCGATCAAAGTAAATTTCTTCCCACGCGCCCCGAAGCTCTATACCGCGCGCATGCTGATCCATACCGTCTTTCCATGCAACAGCACCGATACGAGCGTGCTCGTCATGGGAGCGGGCTTTGCGCCCGCATTCGGGCTTCAAATGGCCTTCGATACGGCACGCATCGGCCAGGACACGATACGCCTGACGACCTGCGATACGCTCGTATTGCCGATCATGTCCAGCCGCGACATCCCGCAAAAATATATGGACGTTCAGTTCCATATTGGTTACGACTCGACGGAATTGCAGCTCCTGGACGGCTCCTCACCCTATACGCCGACGGTCTCCGCGATCGACTCTGCAGGCGGTGCGTATGTGACGATGAAGAACGGGATCGATATTAAGGCCGGAATCATTGCGACGGTCCGGTTCAAGGTCATCGGAGGACCGAAAATATTTCCCATCACGCTCGATGGATTTAATTTCGACAGCGATTCGCTCGTCTTTTTCCAGATCGTGGCCGGGATCGACCATGGCACGGTCGAGATCGATCAGCCTACGATCGCCATGTCGAAAACGATCGACTTCGATACCGTCGATGTCAAGCAATGTAAGGACGAGATCGTGACGGTCTATAATACCGGCGTCATTCCGGTCCGATTCGACTCGCTTTCGGGTCTGCCGATCTGGCACACGGTCTCGGCTTCGAGCAAGCCGCTGCCGGCGATGCTCGCTCCCGGCGATTCGGTGCTGCTCACGGTCACCTTCTGTCCTCGCGATTCTTCGGTCTTCGATACCACCGTCACGGCCTACTCGAACGAACCGTGTCTTGCGACCGACACGGGTTCCCTCCATAGCGTGGGCTATGCGCCGCCCTTCCCATTCCGGATGGTGCTCGCGACCGCCCAGGACCAGACGACGGCCGATATTTCCACCGCGGACACCGCCAGCGGCCGCATTTCGGATACGATCCAGGTCCCCATTCTGATCGATCGCTCGATCCCGCTTACGCCGCTGGACACAAGATTTTCACTGGATTACAATGCCCGCGCGCTCGAGTTCCTGAGCATCACTTCGAAGTATGCTGCGGTCCAGGCGAGCGGCACGCCGGGAACAATGAGTTTCGTGTTGCCCGAATGCCAGAACGTCGATAGCGGCGAGATCGCGCGCGCGACTTTCCTCGTTGCCGTTCCCGACAGCGTGACGTCGACCCTGGAGCTCCATCCCGGCACCTTTACCAGCGATTCCATCATGTTCATCAAGCCGCGGCCCGTGGGTGACACCACGACGGTCCACGTGCTGCCGCGATGTAACATCACACACCTGGAGTTCCGCGATCTTTCGAACTCGATCTCGCATCCCGTACCTAATCCGACGTCCGGGACCACATCGATCGACGTTTCTTTTTTGGAAAACGCCTATCCTGAACTCTCGATCGTGAACAGCGCCGGCACGCCGGTGATGACGCTGATGGATGGCAGTACGCTCTACGAAGGCGGCAGGCTCCATATTTCCTTCCAAACGCACTCGCTCGCCGCGGGACAATATTTTATTCAGTTCCATGCCGCCAACTATAATGCGGTCGAACGATTGATCGTAACGAAATGAAGCGCGCAGCCCTGATCGTTCTTCTTATGGTTCCCACCCTCGCGCGGGGACAGGACGCCATCGTGACCGCATTCCATGCCGGGCTTCGGGCCGGGTACCTGGAGAATTATCACAATACCGAAGCAATCTGTCCCACGTGCGGCACGTATTCGAATGGCAAAGGCTCCGGATATGAGGTCCAGCTCTTTGGCGAGGTACCGTTCAACTTTTTTCGGCGCCTGAACCTGGCCTTCGGGCTCGGGGTGCTCGATCGGGGAGGGAATTTTGGGGATGCCGTGGGAAACATTCCTAATGTGCTCGACCCCGTCACCAATACGTACCTGCCGCTCGTCACGCAAGGCTCCTACAGTGCGAGTCTGCCTTCTATCGATATCATGGGCGGCGTTCGCATTCAGCCCCTTGCGCGATTTGCCGGGTATTTCGGACTGCAGTTCCATGGCGATCTTCCGCTCGGCACGTCTTCGACGTTCGTCCAGACGGCTCGGATCGTTTCTCCGTCGGGCGTCGTCTTTCCGGAAAGTCATACCACGGTGCGGACCGATAGCTCTGGAACGATCCAGGGGATTCAAGCCGCCTTTGGAGTCAGCGGCACGATCGGTTATGAACTTCCGATCAGTGCGCTCTTTACGGCTTCGCCGGAACTCTCGTATTACCTTCCGCTCTCGAACGTCGAATCGAGCTATCGCTGGAAAGTCGCTTCGGTCTTTGCCGGAATCGCCATTCGATGGAATCGGCCGTCGGAATTCGTTCCGCCCGCTCCGGCCGCGAGACCGGCACCGCCGCCCGTGGTGTCCCGCGAGGACGCCAATGCGCTGGCCCCCAAACTGGCCGCGACCTCGCTTGCCACACAGCCGTTTCATATTATCGAAACGACCGTTACAGAAACATTCCCAATTCTTCCGTATATCTTTTTCGATAGTGCGAGCGCCACGTTGCCAGGCCGTTTTGCGCAGCTCACACCGGAAGCGGCCAGCCGATTTAAAGAAAGCGAACTTCCACACCGTTCGCTCGAATCGTACTACCAGATTTTGAATGTGATCGGAAGCCGCCTTGCGTCGAACCCCACTGCCACCCTTACCATCAACGGCACGACGGACGGGAAAGAAGTCGCGTCCGATTCCAGCACGGAAATCGCCCTGGCCCGGGCAGACGCCGTAAAACAATACCTCATGAGCGTCTGGCAGATACCGGGAACCCGCCTGATGGTAACGACGAGCGATGCTCCGCATAATCCATCGAGCACGCAGTATGCCGAAGGCTTCGAAGAGAACCGCCGTGTGGAACTGAGCTCTGCCAACGATCAGATCCTGAAACCGATCGTTCACGAACGGTTCCGCGAAGAATCGGCACTTCCGAAATCGCTCCCGGTCCAGCTTTCGGCCACAAGCCGGATCGGCGTCCGGCAATGGGCCCTCCGTATCCGTTCCCACGGAGCGACCGTCTATGAAACTTCCGGCGAAGGAGCGCCGCCTGCATCGATCGATTGGCAGCCCACGGAGGGCGAGATCGAATCGCTCGCGCACGCGATGACCCCTGCCGATTCGCTCGAATTTGTGTTTTCGGCCGTCGCCACGAACGGAGCACATTCGGAAACCCGAATTTCAGTTCCCGCCTCGAAGTCGATCAATCCCTTCGAGCTCAGCCGCCTTTCCCTCATCGTCTTCGACTTCGACCAGGCGGCGATCGACCGCCAAAACCAGCGGATGATCGCCGCATTTGTCGCAAAATCGCTCTATTCCAGTTCCACGGCGACGATCACCGGTTCGACCGATAATCTGGGGGAACTGGCCCACAACCAAAAGCTCTCCGAAGACCGGGCGTTCAACGTACGGGACCTTATTCTAACGGATAAATCGTCGGCGAACATCACGAGCACGAAAGGCGTCGGACCGAATCTGCTCTACGATAATCATCTTCCGGAAGGACGGTATTATTGCCGAACGGTAAAAGTCGAAGTGGAAACGCCGCTCGAATCGATCCTGAAAAGCGAAAATTAAAATTCCGGCGACAATTCAGAGTTCGTCAACAATTAAAAATTCGGCAATCCTAAGCCAGAACCGGTATGGTTCATAATCGCCTCGATTTTCGAGACCAAGACCGTTGTCGCTCCGCTCAAATCCTTTTCGTCCTTTTCCGTGAATCGATCGGTCACGGGCGCGTCCACGTCGAGCACGCCGAACAAACGGCCGTCCGAAAGAATGAGAGGAACAACGATCTCCGACCGGGACGCCGGATCGCAGGCAATGTGCCCGGCAAACGCATTGACATCCGCAACGCGGATCGTTTTTCGTTCCTCAGCCGCCGCGCCACAGACGCCGCGGCCCATCGGAATCACGGTGCATGCCGGTTTTCCGCCGAACGGTCCCAGCACGAGTTTTTCGCCATCGAAAAGATAAAATCCGCACCAATTGATATTCGGGAGCGAATGGTAGAGGAATGCCGCCGCGTTCGAAAGCGCCGTGATGAGGGGCTCGTCGGTCCGAATTAAAGCATCGAGGGTCTGTTCCGTCATCGTTCGCACGAACGCGGAATGCTCCGATACGGTTTACGTAAAAAATCATCTGAACACACTATGAACTGGCCCATCGTAAAAGGCAAAGCAACCCGGCAGGCGCATGTTGCGCTGCCCGAAGGAACATTCGAAGAAGAGCACGGGCGGGAAGGCTTTTATGGCCGCGTTTCGCACCTGTACCATACGCATCCGCCGACCGGCTGGACGCGGATCGAAGGGCCGATGAAGCCCCACGCCTTTTATCTTGACCGCATTACGCCTTCGGATATGACCGATCCTCGCGGCACTCCGGAACCCGTTCTCTATAACGACGACCTCGTCCTATCCATCAGCCGCCGCTCGGAACCGGCGCCATTTTATTCGAGGAACGCCGATGGCGACGAACTCTTCTTCGTTCACAAAGGCACCGGGAAGATCGAGACCGATTTCGGCGTATTACTGTATGAGCCGGGGGACTATATCGTCATTCCTCGCGCGACGACGTACCGTTTCGTTCCTGAATCGAAGGACACGTTTATCGTCGTCGTCGAAGCCCACGGTTCGGAGATCCTTCCTCCGACGCCCGAGCAAAAAGGGCTGATCGGCATGCACGCGCTATACGATACGTCGGCCATGACGATCCCGGATTTCATTCCGTACGACCCGAAGCAGGAGTCCTCGAACGGGAAGGAATATGAGCTCCGCGTAAAGCGGCTGGGCGAATATACTTCGATCTTTTATCCGTTCCATCCGATCGACCTGGTGGGGTGGAAGGGCGATCTCACCGCATTCAAGATCAATATGCGCGATATTCGGCCCGTGATGTCGCCGCGCGTGCATCTTCCTCCTTCGGCTCACACCACGTTCCTCGCCGATAATTTTGTGATCTGCTCGTTCCTTCCGCGTCCGCTCGAAGAGGACCCGGACACGTTGCGGGTTCCCTTCTATCACCGCAATACAGATTACGATGAAGTGTTGTTTTATCACGATGGCGATTTCTTTTCGCGCGATAACATTAAGCCCGCGATGCTGACGCTGCACCCGCAGGGGATCCATCACGGCCCGCATCCGAAAGCACTGAAAGCGAATCCGAACATCATGCGTACGAACGAATACGCGATGATGCTCGATGCCAAGCATCCGCTCAAAATCGCTCCCGCCGGCGAATCGGCCGAATGGAAGGAATACTGGACGAGCTGGCAGGAGAAAAAGGCCGAGGCTGCAACGGCATAGGGCTTGCCAATGCCGACAGCATTGCCCCACGTCGTTATCGTCGGAGCCGGATTCGGCGGGCTCAATGCGGCCGTTGCTTTGCGGCACGCGCCCTGCCGCGTGACCGTCATCGATAAGCTCAACCACCATCTTTTTCAGCCGCTGCTGTACCAGGTCGCCACGGCCGGACTTTCGCCGGGCGATATCGCTGCGCCGATCCGGCACATTCTCCGGAATGCCCGGAATACGGAAGTGTTGATGGCGGAAGTTACCGGAGTCGATGTGGAACGAAAGTGTGTCCTTCTCGCAGAAGGCCGTTCGATCCCATACGATCATCTTATTATTGCGACCGGTGCGCGCCATAGTTATTTCGGTCACAACGAATGGGCGGCGCATGCGCCGGGACTAAAGTCGATTTCGGATGCGACGCACATTCGCCGGAACCTGCTCTGCGCCTACGAGGCTGCAGAAGCCGAAAGCGATCCGGCAAAACGCACCGCGCTGCTGACCTTTGTCATTGTCGGCGGGGGACCGACCGGCGTCGAAATGGCGGGGTCCATCGCCGAGCTTGCCCACCGCGCGCTCGCGCGCGATTTCCGACATTTCGATCCCGCCGATACACATATTATCCTGGCGGAAGCGGGACCGAGAATTTTAAGCGCCTTCGACGAGTCGCTCTCCCGCGCGGCCCGGAAAAAATTAGAAGCGCTCGGAGTCGATGTCCGGACGTCCACGCGTGTCGAGGCGATGACAAATACAACGGTCCGGATGAACGGTGCGGAGGTTCCCACGCATACCGTCATGTGGGCGGCGGGCGTGCAGGCGTCTCCGGCCGGTTCGTGGCTGGGCGTCTCCACGGACCGCGCGGGTCGCGTGCCGGTCAATCGATGTTTAGAGGTCGAGGGGAAGCCCCACATCTATGTGCTCGGCGATACGGCGCTCGCACTGGACGAGCAGGGGCAGCCGTTCCCGGGACTGGCTCCGGTCGCGATGCAGCAGGGGAAATATATCGGAACGCGGCTTCAAAAAATGATCGCCGGCACGCCCGCAACGGAACCGTTCCGTTATATCGACAAAGGGACGCTTGCGACCGTCGGCCGAACGTTCGCCGTTGCAAAGATCGGCGGTTTACGTTTGAAAGGGACACTGGCATGGCTGGTGTGGGTGTTCGTCCACATTCTGTACCTGATCGGGTTCCGCAATCGGTTCGTCGTCATGTTCGATTGGATCTGGGCCTATGCCACCTACGAACGCGCCGTGCGGCTGATCGTGGAAGAGAAAAGTTAGCCTTCTTTAGAAAAAAGTTAGCCTTCTTTTTCCAGGAGCCGCTTCGCCTTGTCCATTTCCTTTTCCTGCTGCTTTGTAACAGTGGGGTATTCCAGATCGAGCGATTGTAATGTTTTGACGAGAATATTGCCGATCGCAACACGCGTGTACCATTTATGGTCGGAGGGAATGACGTACCACGGGGACCATGCGGTGCTCGTGTGCCGGAGCATCGCTTCGTAGGCCGACATATAATCGTTCCAAAACGTCCGCTCGTACACATCGGCGCTCGAAATTTTATAGTTCTTGTCTTTTTCGTCGATGCGGTCGAGGAGCCGCCTTCGTTGTTCGTCCTTCGAGATATGCAGGTAAAATTTCAGGACGGTAATGCCGTTGCGGGTCAGGTAGCGTTCGATCGCATTGATATCGTCATAGCGTTCGTTCCAGAGGTCTTTTTTTGCGGATCCTTTCGGAAGTTTCTCGTTGGCCAGGAGTTCCGGATGGACGCGCACCACCAGGACCTCTTCATAATACGACCGATTGAAGATCCCGATGCGGCCGCGCTCTGGCAGGAGCCGCAGGGCACGCCACAGGAAATCGTGGTTTAATTCTTCGGAGCTGGGAACCCGAAAATTATGGACTTCGATGCCTTGCGGGTTCACTCCGGTGAGCACATGCTTAATGGCCCCATCTTTTCCCGCGGTGTCCATCGCCTGCAGGATCAGGAGCACGCCATGGCGCCCCTGCGCAAAAAGCTTCGATTGTAATTCGGCGAGTTCTTCAATATCTTTCGTGAGTTTCGATTCGGCGCTTCGTTTGGAACGAAAACCTGGCGTCCGGGACGGTTCGATCGCGTCCAAAGAAAAATCGCTGCCCGGGGCGACGAGAAAATGTTCGAGGTCCATGTCAGACTTGAATTATCTTTTCCGATGGCACGTTCCCGTGTTTCTCTCTCTCCGATGCGATCTTGCCCATGTTCGTACCAAAACTGTTCACGACCCTTAGACATTACGATCGTAAAGCCTTTATCGCGGATGCCACGGCGGGCGTGATCGTCGGGGTCGTAGCGCTGCCGCTGGCGATCGCCTTTGCGATCGCCAGCGGCGTTTCACCCGAGAAAGGAATTATTACTGCGATCATCGCGGGATTTATTATTTCTGCGTTGGGCGGCAGCCGGGTGCAGATCGGCGGCCCGACCGGGGCGTTCGTGGTCGTTATTTACGGGGTGGTCCAAAAATTCGGCATCGATGGACTGATGATCACCACGATGCTTGCCGGTGTCGTGCTCGTCCTGATGGGAATTGCGAAATTTGGTGCGGTCATTAAATTCATTCCCGCGCCCGTCATCACGGGATTTACCAGTGGGATTGCCGTCATTATCTTTTCTTCGGAAGTTAAAGATTTTCTCGGCCTCAAAATGGGTACGGTCCCGGCAGAGTTCTTCGCGAAGTGGACGGCCTTTGGAGAGAGCATTTCGCTCATCAACCCCTGGGCGATCGCGGTCGCTATGCTTTCCCTCGCGATCATTATATATTGGCCCCGTGTCTCACAAAAGATTCCTTCCCCATTTGTCGCACTGATCGTCATGACGACGATCGTACATATGTGTAATCTTCCGGTCGAGACGATCGGGACTCGATTCGGCGTGATTTCCGGTGCGATCCCTGCGCCACAATTTCCCCATTTTAGTTTGGCACTGGTCCGTACGCTGATGCCTTCTGTTTTCACCGTTGCGATTTTGGGGGCCGTCGAGTCCCTTCTTTCCGCGGTGGTCTCGGATGGAATGATCGGCGGGAAGCACCGCTCGAATATGGAACTGGTCGCTCAGGGCATTGCGAATATCGCAAGCCCGCTTTTCGGGGGCATTCCGGCGACCGGTGCGATCGCCCGAACGACCACAAATATTAAAAGCGGGGGTCGCACGCCGATCGCCGGTATTGTGCACGCGGTCACGCTCCTGCTGATTTTGCTGGCCTTCGGCGCGTGGGCGTCGCTCGTGCCGCTCGCCGTCTTAGCCGCGATCCTTGTCGTCGTTGCCTATAATATGAGCGAATGGAGGACGTTTCGTTCCCTGCTCCGGACCACGAAGAGCGATATTATCGTCTTACTCGCCACATTCGTGCTTACCGTTGTCGTCGATCTGACGGTCGCGATCGAAGTAGGGATGGTCCTTGCGGCGTTCCTCTTCATGCACCGCATGGCTACGGTCACCAATGTAAACGTCATCACGCGCGAAATCGAGGATACCGAAGGTCCGTTCGAATGGGGAGGACTATCGATCCCGGACGACGTTCAAATTTATGAAATCAACGGTCCGTTTTTCTTCGGAGCGGCCGAGACGTTTACGCAGACAATGAGCTCCGTCGGTAAATTTCCTCGCGTGCTCATTGTCCGAATGCGCAATGTCCCGGCCATCGACGCGACCGGGATGAAAGTCCTTGCCGATATCCAAAAACGGGTACTTCATGCGAAAGGCCGCTTTATTATTTCCGAAATTCATTCTCAGCCGTATCTCGCGCTCGAAAAGGCCGGGTTCCTCAAACAGCTCGGAGAAACGAACCTCGCGCCGACGATAGAAAAAGCGATCGAGAGCGCGATCGAATAACGCTTCGACTGGAATTCCGGGAAATCTCATGATGAAAGAGGATGTTTGCTTTTACTTCTGAAATGGCGAATAAACATCTCACCGAACTCAAGAATAGACTTGTTTTTATCACGGGCGCTTCGAGCGGTATCGGGCGAGCGGCAGCGGAAGCGTTCGCCAGGGAAGGCGCAAGGTTGCTGCTCTGCGCACGCCGGATCGAACGGCTGAACGAGTTCAAAGCGCGGCACCCGAATACCGAGGTCCATGTGTTTCCTCTCGATGTGCGCGAGCGGCGGGCGGTGGAACACGCCCTCGAAACGCTGCCCGAAGCATGGAAGGAGATCGATATTCTCATCAACAATGCAGGACTTTCGCGTGGGCTCGATGCATTTCAGGATGCTTCCCTCGAGGACTGGGAAGAAATGCTGGACACGAACGTCAAAGGCTTGCTCTATGTATCGCGAAAGATCGTTCCGGGTATGATCGCCCGAGGGCGCGGACATATCATCAATGTCGGTTCCATTGCCGGACATGAAGTCTATCCCAAGGGGAATGTTTATTGCGCTTCGAAATTTGCGGTCGATGCGATTACCAAAGGACTTCGACTGGACGTTGTCAACACCCCCCTGCGCGTAACGACGATCGATCCCGGCCTCGTCGAGACCGAATTTTCCGACGTACGCTTTCACGGAGATACCGAGCGGGCCAAAGCGGTCTATAAAGGATTGGAACCATTACACCCGGAAGATATTGCCGAGACGATGGTCTGGTGCGCCACACGCCCCGCGCACGTCCAAATTGCGGAAATCGTTGTTTTCCCAACGCATCAGGCCTCGGCGGCGGTTGTGCACCGCACGTAAAATGTGCACCGCACGTAAAAATCGTTGGGGCGCACTGCACTGCGCCCCATACATTCCCATTTACATTTTTTCTTGTTCGATCGTCTATTGCTCGATCGTCGTCACGGTATATCCCGAGCCGCCGATGCTCTCCGGGATGGGGCCCGCGCGCGGACTGATACCATATCCAGCCGTTTGATCGACGCCTTTTTCATTGTGGACATGCCATGCCGCGCCATGACGGTGCCGGAACGGACTGAAATACATTCGATCGTTCGCGACCGGAACATCGAATCCGCCGACGGTCACCACATTCGGCAGCGCATACGTCGCATAATAGTTGTTCACGTTCGTATCCGGCGATAACGCAAAGTGTTCCATCTGTACCGGCGCGGGAACGATCGCCATCGTATCGACCGACGTTATCGTATCTACCGCCATCGCCATAACGTTACACCCGGAAGCGGGGTCCACCGAAGGACATAAGACCTTCGGTGGATCGTTCACTGGTGGTGGATCGGCCGTTGGATCGTTGGAGGAACGATCGTTCCCAACGCCCACAGGATCGCTTTCCGGAACCGCTTTCTGCGGAGGGAACGCATGGATCCCGAGGCCGCCGCCGGCCCCGACGCCAACGTGGATCGGTCCAAGACCGACGCCGACGTTACCGTTCGCATTGACCCCATGACTTCGCGAACCGCGATAGACGGTCCGATAGACGACCCGCGTATGCCGCGCGCGAACACGACGGTGATGCACTCGGGCCTGAGCCGATCCCGGCGCCAGCCCTAAGGCCAGTCCCGCCGATAATAACATGACAAAAATAAAACGTTTCATAACTACTCCGATTTTATAGAATGATAACTATCGAATTTCTTCGAAATATCAGAGTACTCCTTCAGGCTCCGTACCAACATTAGGTAGCGGCTCGAAAGAAACCGTTGGCCCTGGGTTCTGAACATTGGATGAAAATTTTTTTAATAGCGCGCCTTTTTTTATCGTATTTTTGTCTCGCGATTTTCCACTGATGCAAAAAGTGGATAGAGTTATGGAACTTTTGAGTGTCGCATCGATGGAAGATTGTCGTGTTTCTGATGTCGTTTCTGATGTGTGAACAGAAAAGATTGAATATATAGAAAGGGACCTCGAATGCCTTGTTCTCCAAAAACGATCGTTGCTGCTGGCTCGATCGCCCTGTGTATTATTAGTTCCGCCGCATTTTCCCAGACGGACACCGTAAAACCCTATCGGCCTTCGTTTCAGGTCGGGAGCTTTAATTTTAGCGCGGCGGACCTGCGCGCGAATTACACGTTCGGCTCCGGCTTTAATCAGTTCGGCCTGGGCGGCGGGTTGCAGACCGGGCCCCTCGGCGGGATGTCGCAGTTTCAGCTCGATCCGAGTTATCGCCATTATTCGAATGGTGGCAGCGGCGATATCGTCGATATCAACGCGATCTATTTTTGGAACCAGGACGCCTGGCGTTTCGGGCCCGTGGCCGGCTACCATTGGAATACGTGGCAGAGCACCACCTCGTACTTCGGAATGAATTATACCGACAGCTATAATTCCCATGCCTGGAATTTCGGCGGGTACGCTCGATGGTTCCCGGAGTGCAATGTTACCGGTTCGCTGCACGCGGGATATGTCGCAGGCGATAACTCCGGACTCTATGCCGGGCTCGACCTCAGTTATTATTTCTGCCCGGAGTTCGATCTCTGCGGCGGGTTCGGGTATACGAGTTACGATTCCTGGAAGGTATTTTCGGTGCGAGGGGAGTACCAGGTCTCGCAAACCGTCCCGGTTGCCGTTTCGGCCGGATATAATTTTTCTTCGACTCCCAATAGCAACCAAGTTTCGCTCGGGCTCAAATACGAGTGGAACATTCCCACGGCCACGACGCTCGAGGACCGGGACCGATACGGTTTGCTGACGGGATATGGATATCGATTTTAAGAATTTAAGAAAACTTTCGTATATTTGTTCTGACCCATACGCTTAGGGCCGGTGCCGTCCGGTACGGCCCTCGAGCATGTTCTTCCGCCCGCGTCCCGCGGGACTAATTCCAAATAGGAACGACCCTGGGAAGAAGCTGCGAATTGGTTGCGATACGTAGTTCAGTTGCCAAAAAATAATTGGAGTGGTGTGGCAGGCAGCATGGCCGCCTGACCGTGCCTTGTCGCAACGAGTTTGTAGGAGAAAAGTGATCGTGTTGAAAAATGAAGTCGTGTTTCGTTCGGACCCCAGAATTCGACTGGTAGAAGGCGGATTCGCCGACACGGAGTTTGGTCCTGTGCTGGCGCGAGTGAAATCCGTTCCGTTGCCAGGATCCATTCCCGAGGGACCGCCTCCCAAGGGACGGATCACCATGAGGTCCACTCCACCCGCCACGATAAAACGGCGGAGAAAAAAGCGGCATTTAGCGTGGGAGCAGGCCGAACTTTCGAGCGGCGGCGTCTACGGACGCAACCTGGAGGCCATCGCCCGGGAATTCCCACAACTCACGCCGATGGAAGCCCGGGTTTCGGCATTGGTCCGCGCAATGCTGCCCAGTTGGAAGATCGGAGAACTCTTAGGCATCACCGAAAAATCGGTCGAAAACTATCGCGTAAAAATCCGCCGGAAGACCGGCTGCTGCGACAAACGCCTTCATGCGCATTTAGCCGGCATTGGACCGAATTGATGGGGTTTTGATGGGGTGATTTTTCCAATGCGAATGTAACTTTGCACCGTTCTTTTGCACCACGCGATGGCGCGTGGAGTTCTTGTTCTTTCTTAGACGAGCGGCATGGCCCAACCCGCGTTAAGCACGATCAGCAATGGTCTGCGCAAATCGAGCCCTCCGTCCCCTTGACGCCAGAACGTAGCGACGATCTTCGGACCGACACCCCGAAAGAAGCTAAGTACGGTGAGACGGAATTCGAGGAATAATTATGCCCATCATCGTTCGCACCATTGGTGCTAAGGCGACACACATTCGTGACGTGAGGTGGGTGCTTTTCGGGAATTGTTCTCGAACGGAGGAGGCCGAAAATCCGCCAGAGAGTAGGCCGCAATAACCTTTTTTGAAGAGCAATGAAAGCATTAGATATAAAATCATTCGTGATCGGAATACTTATTACAGTAAGTATCGGTCTTTCTATAGGGTTTCGAGGAAAGCCATTGCTGTCAAATGATGGAGCAAGGCTGATGGGGCATTTTACTATAAAAGAGATGCATACTGATGGCAGTATTGGACACGACATCGGAGTAGCATCGATAAATGTTCTTCATATAATCCGGATTGAAACGAGCAATCATGGCGCACCGCAAGATGACGGTGCACATGGAGCAGCCACAAGCATTTATCTTACTGCAACTAGTGATATTAATCCCCAAAACTCGTCAAGAGATCATTTGATAGTAAGGGGAAATATCGATGAAGTGGAGACTGAAATAGCTGAAACTTTGGCTGGACGACCATAACAACCGGAGTAAAATGAGAGCAATGATTTGACTCACCCGCCCCTGGTCACGCCAGCACGCATTTGCGATGCGAGACGGGTACAAACTCATTAACGTAATTCATACGAAGTCATGGCTGAATGCAATGGTTGGCACAATTTAAATTTGGACTGGGTCGTTGAAAAAGGTTTGAAGGAAAAACTTACAGCGCAGGAACTTGCCAAACAGCTTAAAGATCTTGCCGAAGTAAAGAGCGGCGGTATAGCATCGGATGCTTCTTTGGAAAAAGCACTCGATAAAGCGTTAGCTGAAATTCAACAAAAAGCAGAGGAGTGGTGTAAAAAACAATTTTGTTTTGCCGGTAAATGCAGGAATGTTGATTTTGATGTGCAAATACAGTCCTTTGAAGACGCATCCTACGAATGGACGGTCATGGTCTCCATTACGAAAATCGAATGCACCTGCAGCGACACGAATATCATTATCATCAGGCCCAAGGGTAAGAAACGTTCCGCCATTGCACTAAAGGAAAAAATGAAAGAAGGCGGCCTAACGCCCGGACAAATTGAAAAAATTAACAATGCTAACTGTATCCTGTCTATCCGTAAGAAATCAAAAGTAACCGAAAAAGAGAATGAGAAAAAAGAGAAAATCCAAGAGGTAAAGATAATCAATTATGCTGAATGCATTCCGAATAAGGAGAAGCCTTGCGAAGAAGGCAAAAAATGCAAACTAATAAAATATTCCATTGGAGACGATGAAGATACCGGTAAGGAAGTAACAACGCCATTCGACATGGATGACCTGGAAGAAGGGTATTTTGTTCTCTGCGAATGCCGATAAATCCAAAAGTTTTAACCCGCCTCTGATCACCCCAGCGCGCATTCGCGATGCGAGACGGGTACTATTTAAAGAACTTTTAGCATGGGGAGAAGATCGAACATCCCGATAAAAGTAATTAAAACACGAACCGTGACAAAATGAAAAACGACCTTAAACGAGTAGCCCCCGAGGGATCTTCGGGACATCATCAAAGAAAGATAGTAAACGTCGAGGCCAAATTTCATTCATCGCTCGAAAAAGCGGAGCACCAAAAAGTGGGGCTGCAAAGCGGCACTTCCGGACCAGGCCATCGACGAAAAGTATCAGCGACCGCAATTGCATTAACAAAATAGAAAAGGAGCGAGCGGCATGCAATTTTTCAAGTGTGAAGTGACACTCAATGGAGAGGTCGATCTGGTCGTTACCTTTCCGGCCGGAACGGTTTTTCACGATTCATTCGTATTCGCAAGCATTTGCGAACTGGGAAATGTCCTGGGAATCGGCTACATTCCGTGGAGTGGGGCGGCGATCATGAGTGTGGATAATATCGTTCCTACCGATGAAGGGACGGTTCACTTTTACCTTAACGTCAACTGGCCAACGCCGCTACCGATCCAATTATCGATCGCGATTCAGTAATCGCATATCGTTCGCCCGGCTCCGGTCCCGCCCGTTCTAACGATTCATGGCGCAACATAAGGTGCTCAATCTTCGAAATGATGGCGGAACGAGAGTATAATCCTACTGAGACACACATTGACTTTGGTCAAATTAGTAAATTTGAAGGCGGTCAGGTCTTGGAACCAGAAAACATTCCCAATTTGCGAGGGAGTGACAGCGGAGTGACCGTTGCGACTGGATTCGATCTTGGCCAACGGGATGAAAGCGATCTTGATGCGCTGGGATTAGACGATGAACTAAAAGCCAAACTTGCCCCGTACTTAGGTTTAACTGGACAGGCAGCTCAAGACTATCTTAGCGATCATCCACTCGAATTGACGGAGGATGAGGCAAATGCAATCGATGCTGCTTCGAAACGGGAGTCCACTGACAAAATCATCCATTCCTATAACAATGCGTCGGACCTCGATTTTTTGCAGCTTCCATCGGAGGCTCAAACGGTCATTGCATCCGTAGCCTACCAGTACGGCGATTTATCGAAAAAAACCCCGAGCTTCTGGAAAGACGTAACCACCGGGGATTGGAATGCGGCGGTCAGGGAGCTGCGCAATTTCGGGGATGCATATCCTACAAGGAGAAATAAGGAAGCAGATATTTTACAAGAGGCCATCAATCGGGGTGCTCTGCTTCCAAAGAAAAGTGTATAGGGGACTGTTTACGAAATAGAACTATAAGAAAAGCACATTGGAATAGGATTTTTTTAACATGGATGTTGGAATGAAGTTACCGCGCCGAACGCTGGGAACATCTGTACAGTCAGGTAGAGGATTGCGATGAAGATCACGCATTTGACTAATATTGAACCGAATTGATGGGGTTTTGAGGGGGTGGTTCTGGTAAAAAAGGCTTAAATTTAAACGCTAATCGCACTCTGTTGATAAATAGGTCTTTTTAATAATTCATTATCATGGCAACCATTACATTCCGTCGCGGTAAACTTCCGCCGAAGATCGATGCCCGAACGTTGATGTTCAGTAAATATCTCAAGCCAGAAATTCCTCCTGCTCCCGCATCGGTCGATTATTACAAAGCCGTCCAAACGTGGCCGATGATGGGGAACGATACCCTTGGCGACTGTACCTGTGCTGCGGCCGGACATATGATTCAGGAATGGACCGCGGCGAGTACCGGCGCAGGCCGGGTTATCCCGGATAAGGACATCGTTGCATTTTACCGATTTTTTTCTCCTGCGCCCCAGGACAACGGGGCCGATATGCTGACGGTGTTAAAGACATGGCGCAAACGGGGAATCGTTCAAGATAAAATACAGGCGTTCGTAAAATTAGCTCCCCGAAATAATCAGGAGGTCATGCAGAGTGTGGACCTTTTTGGATCGTGTTACATCGGTGTAGCATTGCCGGATTCGGTCGTGCCGGAGAATGCCGATTTGGTGAGTATTCCATGGATCGTGCCGGCTTCCGGCCCGGTGGGGAATGCCGCCCCGAATCCAAACAACGGACATTGCATTCCCGCCGTGGGGTACGACCAGAACAACCTGTACGTCGTAACCTGGGGAACGCTTAAAACAATGAGTTGGGATTTTTATTCCGCGTATTCCGATGAAGCCTATGGAGTGCTAAGCACCGATTTCATTGAAAAAACCGGCAAAGCACCGAATGGCTTCGATCTCGCCGCGCTTCAAAACGATTTGAACGCAATCACGAGCTGATGCGGATACCATCTCGGATGTTGATCTTGGGTGCGGAAAATTCAAGAGGCGATCGACATTATGGGAGAGATCATCTTCGGCTTTTCGTTTTTGGAACGTTCTAAGAATGTTAACTTTCGAACGGAATAATGGAGCAGGAATTTAAATATTACGGATCGATCAGTTATGCCAGCATGGACAATGCGGAAACTCCGCCATGGGTCATAGTTTTTTACGAAAAATTGAAGGTCCGGGTCGGAATTTATATCGGTTCAGAAGCGAAGATATGGATGGATCGCGCCATGGAGGGGGCGCCGGACCTTGCGGACGAAATCCGGGAAGTATTGGCCCAAAGCTATGCACTGATCCCTATTATCAGTCCCTCGTATGTGAAAGATTCTGAAGGCGGTGGTGGGCGGTGGCCGAAAAACGAGCTCGTTAAATTCTTTGATTTTATCAAGGCCGATTCCTATCGAAAAATTTACAAGATCGAAAAATTACCCGTAGAGGAAAATAAGCAGCCGCAAGAAGTTCGGAGTTTACATGGGTACCGATTCTATGAGTTTGATGAAATCACCGGTAAAGTGATTCCGTATGAACCACAACAATTACGGCCTACAAAGAAAGGTGATTTTTATCAGGTGTTGGACGACGTCGCACAGGATATTGCCAACGATATAAAAAAAAATTTTCGCCCTCAATCTCCTCAAGGTAGCGATACTGCCCACAGATTACTGGAGAGCAAAGGATCCGTGTATTTGGCCTCCTGCAGTGAAGATATGGATAACTTCCGCGCGATGGTGAAGCGGGAACTCATAGGGCATGGCTTTGAAGTCCTTCCTCAAGAGAGATTTTTAGATAACTCCCAAATCAAAGCAAATATCGATAAATCTTTGCTTTCGGTCCATATTGTCAGCCCCAATTCCAAGTTGCTCGATGCTTCCACGCGCTCCGTTATCGAGCAACAGTTCGACGAGGCGGTTAAACGGGCAACGATGAGAACGAAAGCGGAAAAATTTCAATCGATCGTGTGGGCCCCCGATGCAAAATTATCCGAAGACAGCGACACAGAACTTGTGGAAAAAATTTTGCAGCGAGCGACACGGCAAAATAAGTCGGAGTTCCTTCCCGGTTCGATCGAAGAACTGAAGAGCACCGTTCTTCAGCGCGCAAATGAAATCATTGCATCGAAACAAGAGGCGAACGACGACCGACGGTCCGCCAGTCTCGTGTTTGAACCTAAAGCGGATAAAGACCGGCTTTCCGAACTAAGCCGAATTGTAAAAATTATTGCGTCGCAGAAATTCAATGTTGTAGTACCGACGTTGGACACCCAGGAAATGACCTCGAAAGACCGAGCCCAGGCCTCGCGCGATTTCGAAGAAAAATCGTTGAAATGCGATACGGTTGTTGTCTATTATGGAGCGGGACGCCAGGCGTGGTTCGAACAAAAATGGGAAGAGATCGATAAGCGAGATATCATGAGGAAACGATCGACCGAAAAACCCATTCGAAGGATTATCGTCCTGGATGAGCCTTCGACGCCTCATAAATCTCTGTGCGACGCTTTATACTCGGGTGACAATACCTTGGTCATACAACGCGAAGATGATGTTGCCGCTAAACTTGAGACGTTCCTATAATTCCACTTTAGGGATTTAAGATGAACAGTAATCCATTCCCCGGACTTCGCCCCTTCGAAAAATCAGAGTCACGGTTCTTTTTTGGCCGGGATAAGCAGAGCAGGGACTTATTAGATCGTCTTCAACGAACGCATTTCGCCGCTGTGATCGGGGTGAGCGGAAGCGGCAAGTCCTCGCTCGTGCGTGCGGGACTTCTTCCACTGCTGGAAGGCGGTAATTTAAGCGAGGCCGGTGCGCTCTGGCTTACAGCCGTAATGAAGCCCGGAAGCGACCCGATCCGGAATTTAGCCTATGCGATCGTGGACGGAGTTGTTTCGGATGAATCGAAACGTTCCGATCAATACCAGTATGCCGAGGCAACGCTTCGCCGTGGTTCGCTGGGAATTTCTGAGCTTATGTGGCAGCTCCGTAGCCAGTTTCCCGACATTCCCGAAGGAGCTAATCTTTTGATCGTGGCCGATCAATTCGAAGAAATTTTTCGCATTAAGGAACGTGAAGTGTTCGTCGGGGACGATGCTGCAGCATTCGTCAAACTCCTGCTCAATGCCAAAGAAAATTCAGACGGTAGTATCTACACCGTCATTACCATGCGCTCCGAATACATCGGCGATTGTGCACAATTCCTCGATCTACCGGAAGCGATCGACAACGGACAGTATTTAATTCCACGCCTCAATCGCGATGAGCGATATGAAGCGATCGTCTATCCCATCGAATTAGCCGGTGGATCGATCGATGAAGCGCTCGCGATGCGGCTGATTAATGAGGTCGGTGACAATCCGGATCGCTTGCCGATCCTACAACACCTTCTGATGCGCATGTGGGACCACGCGCCCGCAGATCCGAAGAAGGCCATCGGGATGGACGATTATGACGCAGTCGGCGGAATGGCAAATGCATTGTCCCAACATGCCAATGAGGCCTTCGATCAGCTTCCCGCCCCATTGCAACAGTTGGCAAAAAAGGTATTTCTATGTCTTGTCACCATCGAACCCGATAAGGGAACGACGGTGCGCCGGCCCGTCACATTGAAAGAAATTACCAAGGTCACCGGAGGAACTACCGAGAACGTCTGCTCGGTCCTCGATGCCTTCCGTTCCCAGGGCAGAACGTTTATTACTCCCTTCTCCGGTCCTATCGAAGAAAATACGGTCATCGATATTTCTCATGAAAGCTTAATCTCGGGATGGAAGCGGTTCGGAGAATGGGTTGATCAAGAGAGTAACTCGATCCAGCTATATACGACGATTGCAAAGACCGCTCATTCTTTTGGTTCTAGAGCTTTATATGAAGGACTTGTACTTCAGGATTGCTTGCGATGGTATGAGCGAGAGAAACCAACACCGGCTTGGGGAGAGCGATACCATGCACAATTTAAAGAAACCATTGCTTTTCTTATCGCCTCCGAAAAAGAATGGAAAAGAAAAAAAATCGTGCGGCGAGGGCTGCCAACGGTAGGAGCGATTCTATTTGGCGCTCTCATTTATTTGTACTTTGGGATGCGGTTGGCGTCGAGTCATGCCGCAGAGAGTGAAAGATTAAAAAGGGTCGCGGACTCAACTTCGAAGGTCATCCAAGGAAAAATGAGCCGCGTGGATTCTGAGCAGCGGCTCAATGCAGAAATCGCTTCGAGGATTGGCGCAATGCTCATCATCTCAAAGAAAATAACGGAAATTTCAGACCAGCATGATAAGGATTATTTCAGTGCCGCTTTTCGCGATCATAGCACCACTCGCGATCATAACGGCGATGTGTATTACGCCAGTCCAAACGATAGTACTTTAAAACTGTATAAATTGCTTATTGACACTGTAAAAGCCCTGCCACTATTGTATCGTGGAAGAGACTCGGAAAAGGAATTGTTTTCTTTAATCACCTTAGCAGAACTCTCCGAACAGCTTAATTCCTATCGTTTAAGTGTCATGGAACGCTTAGTCCGTTCTTATAATGAAACGTATCAAAAATCAGCGCGCGTAGACACTTCGAAAAAAGAAGCGTCCGGCATCACAAATAAAAGTTCCTTGCAGAGTCAGCTTCAGGGAAAGCTCCATTGGTATCGAAATGATACGGAATTTAACGCGTACTTAAAAAAAGAACGCATATACGTTGATTCCGTTAATAAAAAGGGAAGTGACGTTAAATGGGTCAACAGCATGAACCGTTCGCTTCAGGAATTGGACAGCAGTTATTTACACTTTGATGATAATTTCACAGACGATGAGGATTCTTCTGATATTCATCAAGCAAATTACGAAAACGGCTTAATAAAACTTATCGGGCAGTGGGGCAACGTCTATGAAGCGGACTTCTTAGTGCAACAAGCCAATCAAACGTTTGTAGAGGATGATTCAGCCATTACATTCTTACAACGGGCTGCATCGATTTATAATACGTTGAATCTTTCTGTTAAGGAAGCCGTGGCCTACGATGAATTAGGGCTGCAATATTCCAGGATGGATTCTCTCGAACAATGTTTAAGAGAGTATCGAAAATCAATTGCGTTATATACCATGTCCGGGCATCAGGCTAATAAGGCGGACTTGTTGAACAGGGTAGGCGTTGTTTTTTATAAGATGGAAGAATACGATTCTGCATTAACTTATTTTGAGGCCGCATTGCAGGAGTCTGTTAATCGCCGAGATTTGCAAAGTCAGGCCGTATCGAATAATAATGTTGGATATGCACTTAACAAACTGAAAGCTCCCGTTGCCGATGAAATAAAAGCTTGGGAAGCGGCATGGGATTTATTTGAAAACAATAATTTTTCGGTCGATTATCGGGAAGGAATTGCGTTGCATTTGGCCAGAGCGTACGATCGCAGTGGTGATAACAATAAAGCGAATGAATTTTACAAAAAGGTTTTAGTGTTTTCTACCCCGGGATCGGACGATGCCGATACCGCCCTGAGCAAGCTTAATTTAAGCATCAAAGATTGAGCATGGAATCCGGCATCTTCTCCGTTCGAATTGCAAGCGGGCCGGGGCTCGTCATTGAGATCGGTCCGCTCGTGATTATTCTTTGCGCCGTATTGCTCTTGCTACTTTTCATTCCGCGCTTCCGAAAATATTTCCGAAAGTGGAATGTCGTCGAAGCGAATCTTTCGATCGGGGGCATCGGAGACGTCAAACTTCAACCGAACGATGAAGACCGCAAAACAGCGCAGCAAGTATGGGTTGAACTCGTAACCCGAAAGGCGGGCCTTCCTTTCGATGCCGAGAACGATACCATCGTCGAAGTGTATAATTCCTGGTTTGAATTATTCAAGGAGATGCGAGAATTGGCGAAAGACTGTCCTCCGCCTTCGCGCCCTGGAAAGAGTACGGATCTGATTCAATTGCTTGTCGATGTCCTGAATAAAGGATTGCGTCCGCACCTTACGAAATGGCAGGCGCGGTTCCGGCGGTGGTACGATCACGCAGCCCAGCAGTATCCCGAAATGAGCCCTCAGGAAATTCAACGATTATTTCCTCAATACCACGAACTCGTTCTCGATCTGCGTTCGGTGAACGAAGGCCTGCTCGAATATATGGGTGTTCTCAAACGCATTGCTTATGAATAACGAGAAATTTGATATCATTTTTGGAATATGATCGCTCCCGCCTCGTCTTACCATTTCACAGAAGACCTTTGCATCATTACCTGCTTTTTTAATTCGGAAGATTACATCACGAAAAGAAAGAACTTCGAGATGTTCATCGAACCGATTCGCGCCGCGCGCCTTAACTATCTCGTGGTCGAATGTAGTTTTAAAAATACCTTTTCGATCCCCGGCCCGAACGTCGTTCGCGTGCGTTCGAAAAGTATTCTCTGGCAAAAAGAACGCTTGTTGAACAAAGCGCTCGAATTCGTTCCGCCGCACTGTACGAAGATCGCGTGGGTCGATTGCGACCTGCTGTTCGCCAATCCGGATTGGGCGTTGGACACATCGTTGCTGCTCGATTCGTATCCTGTCGTTCAACTATTTGACCTGGCGATTAGACTTCCGCGCGGCCGTCGCTCATATGATGGCGTGGGAGAATGTTATCCCGGGTTTGCGTCGGTCTATGCGCGTGAACCGAACCTGCTTCTTGAAGGCCAGTTCGCGCGGCACGGCCATACCGGATTCGCGTGGGCAGCCCGCAAAGACTTGTTACTCTGTCACGGACTCTACGATGCGTGCATTGCCGGAAGCGGGGACCACTTCATGGCCCATGCTTTTTGTGGCGACTGGAGCAGCACCTGCATCCGCAGGATCATGGAACAGAACAAACCGTATTATGACCACTTCGTGAATTGGTGTGAGCGGATGTATTCTGATGTTCGCGCTCGTCTTGTAAACGTTCCCGGTGTTGTCCTGCACTTGTGGCATGGAGAAATGACAGACCGTCGGTATTCCGATCGCAACTACGCACTGAACGAGCTTCGATTTAACCCGTTCACCGATTTAAAGCTATCCCGGCATGGCGCCTGGGAGATACAACGGACGGATCGAGCCTTGCATCGGTGGGCCAAAGAATATTTTCAATCACGCAAAGAAGACGGGTAACAGTATGATCGATTTGATGAAAGAAAAGCCGTCGAACGTTGCAAAACGTCTCGACCGTTGCGCGGACCGGCTCCTGCACACGGGCCGTATCGACGCGTCATTGGAAGCAAGGAAATTGGCTCGCGTTGTCTCGAAGTTCCGCAGCAGCGCGCGCGCTCACGAGGCGGAACTCGAATTTCTGCGGACGGTGGGAGCATCGGCAGAGATATTCCGCGCCGTGTCACCGTCCACATTCGAAATGTCGGCAGCGACCGAATACGATCCGGGAACGTTACAAGGACAAAAGATATCCGAGATCGCGACGTCGGTCGCACAGGACTATGAAAATCGCGACGTGACCTACCAAATGGGCGGCGATGCGTCGGCCGGAGGGGACACTTCCGATTGCAGCCACTTCGTCCACGATGTGCTGCAGCAGGCCGGGATTAACGTTCCCTATACGACGACCGGCGATATGGCCAAAAGCCCAAATTTTACGGCGATTCCTCCGGATCAGGTTCGGCCAGGCGACGTCATTGTACAGGGAGACCACATGGGAATTTATACAAAGACGGTCAATGGTATTGTCAACGGAATGCAAATGGGAGATCACGGAGCGCAAGATGCAAAATGGGGCAGCGGCGGATGGTTCAAGAATGCCGGAGATTTAAGATTCTATAGACCGAAGTCCGGAACGTAATCCTTTGAAGAAAAAAGAAAGTCCTTGGGAACGCGATTCGCGAAGAGGGCCTCCTCGATTCATTCGAGATCGTAAAAGTATATCGGAACGTTCTTTCTCCTTTGCCTTTCACGGATTATCTTTTGTCTTTCAATAAAAAGTTCTCTCATCATGACAATAAAAAGATCTCCACTCGCCGTCCTCATCGTCCATGGGATGGGAATGTTCCAGCCGGGATTCCACGAGCCGTTCGAGCGCAGGATCCGAAAACGGCTGTCCGTTGCGGAAAATGATCGGGTGTTCGTCGAAGGGTGTTTGTGGGATCCGATTACACAGCCGATGCAAAACTATGTATACGCGAAGCTTTTGCCACACCGCCCGTGGTACAACGCGCTGCATCGTTTTACGATCGATGCCCTCGGCGATCCCGTTTCGTATCTTTCGTCGTATGAACAAAATGCACTCACCACACCCAATGGCCCTTCCTTTTACCAGGAGATCCACGATTGCGTCCTTCATAGTCTTGCACGGCTCGAAACACGCGCAGGTTCCGACGCTCCGCTCATGATCTTAGCGCACTCGCTGGGCAGCGTCATAGTAACGAACTACAAGTGGGACGTCGAGCATCGTCGTTCGCGGACCTCTCGTGTGCCCGCAACGCGAATGGAAAGGATGGATAATCTTGCATCGCTTATCACGTATGGTTCCAATATCCCGCTCTTTATCGGCGTCGATCCGGACCGGGAAGGCGTCGTTTCCATCTCATTTCCGAACAACAAGGACGAACACTGGGACAATATTTTTTCTCCGGCCGACGTGTTGGGATGGCCGCTCGGCGATCTTTGGAACTCCAAGTGTGGAACGAATAAGAATGAGTACTGCGGACCGAAAAACCCGATCGAGGACCGACGGATGGTCGTGGGCCGCTGGTGGGAACCCTGGGCGCGTTACACGCCCTGGGCACACACCGCTTATGACCGCGATCCGAACCTGTTGCGATTGATCGCAGAAAGGATCAAGTCGATCCTATGAAGTCCTGGAAATTTCCGAAGTCGTTTGCAGAATTCTCGGGTTTTCTGGGAAACTCTGCATATTTTCATGAAAACGACCGTGAACATTAGCGATAATCACTACACTGAAAACTGCCGACCCTTAAAAATCGGCAATTTTTTGCGATTCGCGGAACGCGCGGGGAAACAGTCCGGTTATACGGCCCGCAATCGAAAAAACAAGTGAATCCCCGAGCATGCCAGCATACGTTGGCGTCCAGAAAGGTACTCCCCCAGGGGCTCTCACGGCAAGCGATGATTTTTTGAATCTGCTTTTGGCTTGCCAAAAATTCAACTAATTCATTCGAAAACGGAACTTCCGCGTATTACCGGAAGGTTATAGGCCTCCCGCTCCGAAAGCGTGGATGAATAGCATGGTGGCCCTCAGCGAGGAGACAATGAGGGTTCCGGTTCGAGTCCGGACTACTTCGCAAGCCGCGATTTATCGCGGCCAAAAGTTCAATGACAACTGAGCGGTGACATTCGATGAGAACTGCAGTAAGCGAGCAGGAGACGCACCATGGGTGCTAATCCTGCGTAGCCCAAACAGCGATCAAAGAGTGCACAAAGAAAGATCAAATGCGAAATTTGGGTAGGGCCTCATCCGCAAGGATGAAGCTTTACACACAAGTATCGAGCTAAGGTTTTATGCGATGTGAATCGTGTAAGACACAGTTGAAGGCGCTGTGAAGCGCCTGAGACAATGCAGTTGGCTAACGGCGCTGTGAAGCGGCGTTAGACATCAAACACTGTAGTGATGCACCTAAGTAGCAGTTCTGATGTGAATCAGGGCAGCCGACTTAACTCGGATGAGCGATCATCCGAGGCGGGCGATGTGAATCGTCCGAATCGAATGACACTTAACGCATGAGCAATCATGGGTGTCATTCGGCACTGTATCATAGGTTTATGATGAAGTTACCAAGAGCGCATGGTGGATGCCTTGGCACTAGAAGGCGATGAAGGACGTGGTTACCTGCGATAAGCCGGGAGTAGACGGAAGCTGTCTGTGATCCCCGGATTTCCGAATGAGACAACTCAATGGGGGTAATGCCCCATTACCTTGCAGTGAATACATAGCTGCCTGGAGCTAACCCGCTGAACTGAAACATCTAAGTAGGCGGAGGAAGAGAAAACAATCGTGATTCCCTGAGTAGTGGCGAGCGAAACGGGAACAGCCCAAACCATACGGTTTAACCGTGTGGGGTTGTAGGGCCTTCGTATAGAAGTTACCAATCGTTTTGATAGCGGAAGTCTCTGGAACGAGACACCACAGAGGGCGATCGTCCCGTACGCGAAATCAAAATGACTTCTGAAGGTACCCTGAGTACGACGGAATAAGTGGAAGTCTGTCGGAATCTGCGAGAACCATCTCGTAAGGCTAAATACTCTCTAGTGACCGATAGTGAACAAGTACTGTGAAGGAAAGGCGAAAAGAACCCTTAAGAAGGGAGTGAAATAGATCCTGAAACCGCGCGCTTACAAACGGTCGGAGCGAGCCCATTCTTCGGAATGGAGGAGTGACGGCGTGCCTTTTGTTTAATGAGCCTACGAGTTGCTGATCTCATGCAAGGATAAGGTTCTCAGAACCGAATCCGTAGCGAAAGCGAGTCTGAATAGGGCGAATTGCGCACCATTGGTGCGCATAGTATGGGGTCGCAGACGCGAAACCTTGTGATCTATGGATGGTCAGGTTGAAGGTTGGGTAAAACCAACTGGAGGACCGAACGGGTGTGGGTTGAAAACTACTCCGATGAACTGTCCATAGGGGCGAAAGACTAATCAAACTGGGAGATAGCTCGTACTCCCCGAAATAGCTTTAGGGCTAGCGTCGCATAAGAGTCTTCCGGAGGTAGAGCACTGATTGGGCTAGGGCCGTCACAACGGTACCAACCCCAGACAAACTCCGAATACCGGTAAGATGTTTTGCGGCAGTCAGGCTATGAGTGATAAGATCCATGGCCGAGAGGGAAACAACCCAGATCGTCAGCTAAGGTCCCCAAATCATGGTTAACAGACAAAGGATGTCAAGTTGCATAGACAGCTAGGATGTTGGCTTAGAAGCAGCCATTCATTTAAAGAGTGCGTAATAGCTCACTAGTCAAGCGACTCGGCGTCGACAATACTCGGGACTAAACCATGTACCGAAGCTACGGCAATATTTATATTGGGTAGGGGAGCATTCCGTTCTGCGTTGAAGGTGCTGGCGTGAGCCGTGCTGGAGCGTGCGGAAGAGAAGATGTAGGCATAAGTAACGAGAACTAGGGTGAGAATCCCTGGCACCGTAAACCTAAGGGTTCCTGAGCTACGTTCGTCGTCTCAGGGTTAGCCGGATCCTAAGTCGAGGCCGAAAGGCGTAGATGATGGACAATCGGTCAATATTCCGATGCTTGTTTGCATGAGTCTGATGTCAAGGAGGGACCCAGGAGTGAAGCCCCCGCGCACGATTGGATGTGCGTTGAAGGTCGTAGGCGTTGAGAGCGGTTGGCAAATCCGCCGCTCGAGCTGAAAGCCGACAGTACGGGGAGGTTCGCCGAACCGAGTGGGGTATAACCAGACTGGCGAGAAAATCTTCGTGACTATTATGCAAGCAATCCGTACCGTAAACCGACACAGGTGGGTGGGTAGAATATACTAAGGTGCTCGAGTGAGCCGTCGTTAAGGAACTCGGCAAATTGACCCTGTAACTTCGGGATAAAGGGTGCCTAACTTGAGCAATCAAGAAGGCCGCAGTGAAATGGGCCAACCGACTGTTTAACAAAAACACATCTCTGTGCCAACCCCATTGAGGGGACGTATACGGAGTGACACCTGCCCGGTGCTGGAAGGTTAAGGAAGGAGGTCAGGGGGTAACCCTAAAGCTTTCGACCGAAGCCCCAGTAAACGGCGGCCGTAACTATAACGGTCCTAAGGTAGCGAAATTCCTTGTCGGGTAAGTTCCGACCTGCACGAATGGTGTAACGAGTTGGTCACTGTCTCAACGACGGGCTCGGTGAACTTGTGGTACCGGTGAAGACACCGGTTACCCGCATATGGACGGAAAGACCCTATGCACCTTTACTGCACCCTGGCATTGGCTTCGGCCCATGCATGCGTAGCATAGGTGGGAGTCTGTGAAGCGGAGGCTTTGGCTTCTGTGGAGACAACAGTGAAATACCACCCTTGCTTTGGTTGAATTCTAACGTTGGCCCGTGAATCCGGGTGACGGACAGTGTCAGGCGGGTAGTTTGACTGGGGCGGTCGCCTCCTAAAGAGTAACGGAGGCTCTCAATGGTACTCTCAGCATGGTCGGTAATCATGCGCAGAGCGTAAACGTATAAGAGTGCTTAACTGCGAGACGGACAGGTCGAGCAGATGGGAAACCAGGAGTTAGTGATCCGATGGCGCCGAGTGGAAGGGCCATCGCTCAAAGGATAAAAGGTACGCTAGGGATAACAGGCTGATCTTGCCCAAGAGTCCACATCGACGGCAAGGTTTGGCACCTCGATGTCGGTTCATCGCATCCTGGGGCTGAAGAAGGTCCCAAGGGTTTGGCTGTTCGCCAATTAAAGCGGTACGTGAACTGGGTTCAGAACGTCGTGAGACAGTTCGGTCCCTATCCTATGCGGGCGCAGGAGATTTGAGGAGCCTCGACTTTAGTACGAGAGGACCGAGTTGACCGGACCGACGGTGTATCTGTTGTCACGCCAGTGGCATTGCAGAGTAGCCATGTCCGGAAAGGATAAGCGCTGAAAGCATCTAAGCACGAAACCTACTCCAAGATCAGATCTCCCCGGGAGCAATCCCATAAAGACTCGTGGAAGATTACCACGTTGATAGGACCACGGTGTAAGCGTAGTAATACGTTCAGCCAACGGTTACTAATAAGTCGTTCGACTTCATTTTAAATTTATTTTTTGGTGACCGAGCAATCGGCCGCGAAAAAATGATGAGCAAACCTATGATAGAGTGCAAATTAGTCTGCTTTAGAAGCAATTCTATGGCTGCTACTTGTGCTGCTCACTATAGTGTTTGATGATAAAGCGCACCAATGGTGCGCTGCATGAGCGATCATAATGATCGATTATGCTGCATGATCTCGATACTATTCGCGATCTTTCTTTTCACCGCCGGTCGTCATGATTTTGTTCATTACAATCGAGCGCTTTGCGCCGAAGGTAACGCGTAGGTCGGCTGAGCACCAATGGTGCTCTTTCCAGCCCGACCCGAACACGAGTGTACCTTTTGGTGACTATACCGCGAGGGTTCCACCTCTTCCCATTCCGAACAGAGAAGTTAAGCCTCGCAGGGCCGATGATACTTGGTGGTTAACACACGGGAAAGTAGGTCGTCGCCAGGGGTTTTTTAATAGGACTAATCGTCCGTAACCCGCTCACGCTTTGCGTGGGCGGGTTTTTTATTTGGATGAATTTCCTGACTCTTTCGTTTTTGCTGTCATGGAACTCCTTTTCAAGGATTATCGCGGCAGGATAATTCGCTTTTCGGAAGAACGAATTCGTCATATCGAGGCGCATTTCGAAATGAGAGATTTTGAAGCTTATGTTGAAGAAACTCTGCTGAAACCCCAGATTGTGGTACGTTCCAATCGAGATGAGGAGGCCGCGCTTTATTACCGGTACTATTTTGGAACGAAAATTGGGGACAAATGGATATGCATTGTCGTGAAAGATGACGATGAGGAACCCTTTGGGCTGACTGCCTATTTCACTACGAAGATAAAGAAAGGCGAAATAGTATGGAAAAACACGTGAATTTATGGTTCGATGGCGAAGGCGATTTTCTCGAGGTAACTTTTTCAGAAGCGCCTGGGTACATGGTCGAAACCGATAACGAGGCGATCATGGCGCGGGTGGATGATGCCGGCAACGTCCTCGGCTTCTCGGTGATGGGAGTGAGCAAACTCGCTAACGAAAAGCCGATCTCGATCGATCTCCATGCGCAAACGGCGTGAGAAGTTACGCCTCGCAGGGCCGATAATACTTGGTGGTTAACACACGGGAAAGTAGGTCGTCGCCAGGGGTTTTTTATATCAGGCCCGTTTGCTTTGCAAACGGGCCTTTTTTATTTTTTCAAAGATGTGTATGGAAGTAAAACCAATTTATGATCCCGCGTGCTTGAAAGGTACGCTCAGATCGCTGCTCCAGGAAGCATTCCCTGGAGATGCGCGAGGTCAGGCCATTATCAATGCGTTGCCAGAACCGGATTCAAACGGTTATATCGAATTCAACCCCCATCTCCTAAAAAGAGACTTATGTGCGATGTTCGGAAAAGTTGATACCTTTGAAATTAGAACGAAGTCCGATTTTTTGCAGATTACTGAGAATCCTGTTGATAATGAGAATTCGTATGGAATTTTGTTTTGGCATGGTAGGCCCAATCCGAATCAAGAGGGTGCTACCGATAATGCACACGTGACAAGAGTTATTAAGATCAATGAGACTACGCTGAATCTTCTTAGTACGACGCCAATAGCCGAAATTCGCGACTATAATCAAAATGAATTATTTGATGCATCCACCAATGGATTCAGTTTCTGGAAGATAGAAAAAACAATAGTGGAGGAGAAGTTTTGATTGAAACCTATTATTCCTTTGTTTCAAAGTTATGGATGAGGCACTGAGAGAAAAAATTCTCCAAACAATCAAAGCGCACTTCAAGCAAACTGGCAATGCCCCTGGCAATGCAGACTTCTCGCGGCTTTTCGATGTCAAAAAAACCAGCGTTAGACCACTTCTGTATAAGGCTGGATTTCGAAGCGTTGGAGATGCAAACGAGACAGCGATAGGAGTAAAGAATGAGAAGAAGTTTAGAGATGAAGAAAAACTGCTGCGTTCACTCGGAACTCTTACTCGTCGACTTCAACGATATCCCGCTGTCTCAGACATTAGGGTTGCGTCAATGCAGGATGCTGATTTCCCCAGCTTCTCAGCTATAAGCGATTGGGCGAAATCTGAAACACGCGTTGAAAAACTTCGTCAGTTTGCAGAATCAAATACTGATTTTTCAGACATTCTGCCTTATGTTCCGCAGCAATTCAAAAGCTCGGATCGAATAGAGCACCATTTATTGACGAGTGCTAATGATTCGACGATTGAAGAAATCTCTTATGAGATTTCGGATGATTTCGTGCCGCCAATTTTAGTTCCGTTGCAATTACTCGCTCATCCGTCTCAAAGAATTCGTGAAACTTGGAACTCCCAAAATCGAAATGTTGCAGTTGAATTTGAAAAACGGGTTAGAGCAGCATTTGAGATAATAGGATTTGAAGTTGAAGACCTCGGGCAAGGTCGGGGAAGAAATCCCGACGGTCGAGCTATTGATCTTTCTGCACATTGGGCTGCTGTAATTGATGCAAAGTCACGCGAAGAGACTTATCGCCTTGCGACGGATGACAGGGCTCTTCGAGAGTATTATGAGCAATCCGATAAAATGCTTCGAGCGAAAGGCGTTAAGAACATCTCAATCGTCATTGTAAGTAGTTCTTTTGAACCAAAAGATTTGGAGCCAGCTAAGGGTCTTCGAAAACTCTCGGGAGCATCGGCAGTCGTTCTCTTGGAAGCAAGAGCACTTCTTAGAATTGTAGATGGTGTTTTAAGAATGCCGATTCAGAAACGGCTTGATTTTGTTGAACATCTTTTAAGCGATACTCAAATTGTTGACCAGCGATTAGTCGAGAAAGCAAGTTAAGCCTCGAAGGGCCGCCGTCCGCAGCAACTGATTGGCTAGCCCGAACGTGCACCGCACGAAATTAGAAGTTCAATGGATAGTACAATCATCGCCGCAATCATAGCCGCATTGACAAGCTTTGCGCTTGTAGGCTACCGTGTTTGGCAAAAACGGCCCAAGTCGTTAAAAGTGAAGCGGATCACGCGCCGAGATGATCCTGATCTTCGCCGAGCGCTGGATATTTATCACCGCATTCCGGAGTATGAACGAAACGATGATGAGGATATGGTGCGATGGGTTCAAGAAACTGCCGATGGCATCAATTCCGACTTACAAGAATACCTGCTCGTCTGCAAATGGGGTGCTCTGGTGTGTGGAATGATGTTTTTCCAATACTACCGTTCTGCACGATACATCTTTATTTCTTATCTCGTCTCGGGAAAGGAGGTCGTTGAAGCGAGACAGGGCCGCGCAACTCAAGCGCTATTGGGACATGTGGAAAAACTTGTGAGAAAGGAACTCCGAGGATGCCGTGGAATAGTAGCCGAAGTAGATAGGCCCTTGAAAAAGGACCGAGCGCTAGCACGAATCAAGACTTTTCGGCGCGAGGCAGTAATTCACGGGTATCACTTACGAGCATTGGATATAGATTACAGACAACCGCTTCTTGACCTCTGGGAGGAAGACCAAACAGAGGAAAAGCCTCTGCTTTTACTTTATGCGCGTACGACTGAACATCAGCTCGAAGGGGACGCGCCCAGAGAGGAAGTGGAAGACATTCTTCGCTTCATTGCCGACCAAGTGTATGGAGATTCGTTTGAAACAGATCCGGGGAAGGATTCAGCCTACCGCCGCTACCTAAAGCAGTGGTATGCGGACAGGACCCGCGGTTTGCCCCCTTCGGTTCGCGCTTGGAAGCCTGCGTAGAGCTGGAATGTGTCTCCCAACGAAGCAGGTTTCTTGCCGTAAGCATACGGGACACTCTCAGAGCTGTTGTTCACCGCAACAGTTTGGCGGGCTTACCGCGCGGGGAAGTGGTGTGGCCCGCCGCGGCGGGCAGCAGAACAAAGTCGATGGAAATGTTATAGGAACAATTCCCTAAATTCTGAAGGCTTTATTTCTGTAACAGCTTCGAGAATTTTATCTCTGCTCGCTTTGACGATGCTCTTCTTATTGGTCGAGAGCATAACGATCGCTAATTCGCGGCCTGTAAGATTCTGTTGGTATCGAAGGTTCTGATCTGCGGTAATAAATAACTCATATTTGCCTTCCGCGAAACGCAAAAGATCGCCGTTCTTATAGCTGGAATAGCCAAGTTCCTGAACCGTTCGGGCATCGTGGTCGGTCAGAAATCCTTTGACCAAACGAGGCACACACTCATCAATCAAAATTCTCACGCTGCGGCGTGTTCAATGGTATATCGTTCAGCTTGTGAAAGAATGGTCGTTGCTGCTTCCCGAGTTACGGACGGAAATTCATCGAGAAATTCTTCGAGCGTACAATTGTCCTCAATGTATTCAAACAGAGTGGATACCGGCACGCGCGTTCCGCGAAAAACTGGAACGCCGCCAAGTGTGTCCGGGTCTATCGTGATTGGTAGATCCCCATTCTTGTAGTCCATGAAACTGGAAGTCAAAATGGACTGCAAGGGTTCCATCCCTTCCCATTCCGAACAGAGAAGTTAAGCCTCGCTTTGGGCCGATGATACTAAGCATGAGCGATCATGCGAATGGTTAACACACGGGAAAGTAGGTCGTCGCCAGGGGTTTTTATTTTGATTACGCTCTTTCACTTTTCTTTGGCTGTCAATGCTAATACTCTTACCGATCGTTTGAGCTCTCGCGACGAAAAACAGCGTCGATTTCCACTAGTGAGACACGATCGTTGCTCAACCAATTGACTGGGGTTACCTGGGCCAACACGAAACCTCGATCGCGCATATAGCTCAACGAGTCCTCGAGTGACCATGTATCCTCATAAAGATGCACGATCGGCAGTTCCATTTGGACCCCTATGATCTGCTTCAACGCTTCGGATGAACCCTCGAGAACCTGCCGCTCATAGCCCTGCGTATCGATTTTGAGAAATACGGTTCTGTTATGAAACGGCTCAAAGAGATCGTCCAATCGTGCAACGGAAATCTCTTCACGCCGAATAACGAGGGCATTCGAGTCGAAACTCTGGGCAGATGGTGTCTGCTCGAGAAGAGAACTAAAGTCGCTCGACTGGCTAACGTTGATAACAGCGGTTCCCGAAACGGAACCGAGTGCCAACTGACGCGCCTGCCACTTCCCGTCGCGCTGAGCGAGCTTCTGCAGATCTCGGAACACCGATTCAATCGGTTCAAAGGACACGAGTTCACCACGGTAACCTCGAGCGCGCAAACTTTTTCCAAATTGCCCGTAATTAGCGCCAACATCGAGCACCACGTCCACCTGCCGATCAACGAGAAAATCCGCTAGATCCGGGGACCAGCCTGGACCCACGTGACGAATATCAACGGCAAATTTTCGCAGTATCCTCCTGAGGAGTGCTTTCATAATGTATAGTAGATAAAAAGATCGATGCCGAGTTTCGTACCCAGGGCTCGCAGGGTTGCGCGTCAGCGATCAGGATGGTCCTATCGTATGTGCAGAATACTTAGGAACAACATCATGGCACTTTATATTGACTCCATCCATGTTGGTATCTGTCCGGCATGTTGGTATCTGTCCGGAGCAATCGCGCAATGATCGGAAATTCGTGCGGATCGCCCGCGAGCTTCACCGCATGTCCGGAACCATTATGCTCGTGGAGGCTAATTTGCCACCGATGAATTCTTGCGGCCCAGGCAGGGATCAGGATTGTTTGAAGTTTCGCAGAGAGTGAAAAGGGGATGTGACCTTATATCCCACGAATCAGTTAATGATCTCCCCTTTGCTTTTTGCAAGTCTCGCTCGAAAGGCTTGACGCTCTTCGGGTGTTTGTCGTATCCAGTCGGTTACTTCGCCGACGATTTTCAAAGGTGCGGTACTGCGATAGGAGCGCGTCAGGTTCCCGGGAAACTTTTTATCGGTGACGTTCGGGTCGTTTTCAAAACCTCCGGTCGGTTCGACAATATAGATCCGTTCGCGTCCCTCGCCTTTTGCCAGCGTCGCGGCAAGACCAGCGCCATGAAGCAACGCCGTGAAATAAACGTGATTCATTACGACTTCGGACCTGTAATTGGAATTACCTCCCGGCCGGAGCAGATCGCCCAACTGCAGATCCGCTTTCGTTCCGTGGTAAAAAGGCCCGGTGTCCGAGACGGGGTCCCGGGTCGAAACGGCTAATTCATAATTCCGTTTTGCCTCGTCTGGGTCGTTTAGCTCCTCATAGCATTTTGCAATGTTTTGGTACAGGGCCGGGAAGGCTCCAGCGACGGTAACGTCATTGATATCTAATGCAAATTTCAGGGCCGTTTCGAACCACTGTAGTTTGAGGGCAGGACTGGAATTGTGTCGTGCAAGAGCATGAGCGGCGATAAATTTTTCGAGGTCGTCCGTCGCATCGGTCCAGGCTTGAAGAAATAGTCTGCCGGCCGCTTCCGATTTTCCGGACTCTTCCATGGCCATACCTTGAAGACAGAGCTTTACGACAGGATTATTTGGGCTGAATTCCATTCCTTGATATTCCGATTGTTGAAATTACTCGAACACGATCGTAGGTGGAATGAATGCGCCCACGGCAGACATTAGGTAACTTTACTGTAACATCTGTCCGTTTGTTGTGTCATATCGATGTAAAGCTGCTTGCGACTATGTGACGAGCAAAAAAAATACTGGAATCGTCGAAATAACGGGCATATCCTCGCAGAGCCCAAGCTAAAGCAAGGGCCACATTGCATGAATTTGAGCAGGAACGTTGCGAGTACCGAATCTCTTATGTTAATTCTATGGAATCTTTATTAATCACCCCGGCGCGAGAAGAAGATATGGGTCTCATCCAACGATTGCTTGAACGCATCAACGCGCGTTTTCGCGTGCTCAGTGAGGATGAAAAGGAAGATATTGGACTGCTTGCACTGATAGCCGAGGGCGATCCGAAGGATACCGTTCCGGAAGAGGAAGTAATGAAAATATTACGCCGTCCGTGAAGGTTTTATATTCCTAACGTTTCGTAAAGGACTTGGAAGCTATTCGCGATCGGGCGCTCCGCACGTCCGTGGAGGAAGTCATTGTCGAACTCAAAAATGCCGTGCGAATTTCCGATCTTCCCGATGTAAAAAAGATGAAAGGTCATACGAGCGCCTTTCGTGTTCGCGTCGGCGATTATCGGATTGGGCTGTTCCTGAACGGCAATACTTTAACGCTCCATCGGTTCCTGGATCGAAAGGATATGCACCGATCGATGCGTATCGAAGGAAGGCGCTTTAGTCTTCGTCTTCCTCGATGGTCTCTTCTTCCTCTATAATTTCTTTTGGCTCGTTTGTTTCGGTTTCCGTCGTTTCGCGACGGACGGTTTTTTGTCCGTCAGAGTCGGTTTTCTTTGTGACTTCGGTTTTTTTGGTTTCTGTTGGCATGATGGTAACTAATTTACTCTCGGTTATTGATTATACGTAACTAATTTCCTCTGAGACGATACAAAACCGTGCCGAAACTCTGCGGAAGATGGTCCGCAATTAAAAAGCGTTACGAATCATTCTGAATCGGTACGAATAATGAGGATCCGGTCCATGCAATGGCAAGCATTCGATTTCAGAACTACATCTTTTGCATCCTTCTCTTTCTGTTCGGTTGCGCGTCCAAAGAAGACGTGGCGAGTAAAGAAACGGCTGAGTCTTCGCCGGCGGCTACCTCGACCGCAACGCAGGGCATGCTCTCCGCGACGATCAATGGTGCTGCCTGGCAGGCAATGCCGGTATCGAGTAAAGACAACGATGCCGCGATCGCGAGCGTCGATCCAAAGAGCAGATTGGTTACGATCCGTGGGACGCGAAGCTCCGGGACTCAGCCAGAAACGATCGAGATTACGGTCAAGTCTTTGCAGCCGGGTACGTACGCTCTCATGCCCGATTTCGATCACCTTCAGACTGCGACCTATAGCATTGGAGCTGATACGGCACAAATCTATTTCATTCACGAGAAGCAGTCCGGCGAAGTAATTATTTCGCAATCGGATGGAGAGCGGATTGCCGGTACGTTTTCATTCGATGCGCGTAACACGCAGGGCAAGGACATTCGTGTATCGAACGGGACGTTCGATGTTACGATACGGCAATAAGTCGAAGCAGTCCTATTAAGAGCGAGCAGCAAGGGCCGCACGTGCAACCAGCGCCGGCGCAGGACTGTTGCTTTTCGCTTTATGGCCCATTTCGAACCCAACATTCTCGAACGGCGGCGCCAGCGAACGCTCGATGCGTGGAACGTAACCGATGACATCGTTCTCATTGGCGGCGGCTCGCCCATTTCCATTCCCGGCGGAGCAGACCAAACGTTCCCATTCCAGACGCATCCTGAATATTATTGGCTGACGGGCCGCCAGCGCGAAGGCGGCGTGCTTGCGTATGACGCGCGCGAAGGATGGACGCTCTTCGAGCCGCCGCTCTCGCAAAGCGAGCAGGTCTGGGGCGGAAGCGAAGCGCCGGTCGGTCGGCCGATCGAAGAGTTGGAGTCGTGGACGAAAGCTCGCGAGGGTCGAAGAATTCGCTGGCTGGGAGTAACGAAATATTCGGAGGCCGATCCGGAGTTGCGAGATCGATACCTGCATGTCCGCCGCCGCAAGGACGAAGCGGAAGTTTCTGAAATGAGGCGGGCGGTTCGCGCGACCGCCGCCGGTCATGCCGTTGCGAAAGAAATGATGCGATCGGGCATGACCGAGCGCGAGATCCAGATCGAGATCGAAGCGGCATTCTATCGGGCCGGAGCGGACACCGTTGGATACGGAACGATCGTAGGCTCCGGGCCGAACGCCACTCGGCTTCATTCCACGCCGGGATCGAAACCACTGCAGTCCGGCGAGTTCGTTGTCGTCGATGCCGGCGGTATGATAAATGGGTACACGGCCGATGTTACTCGGACACATTCCGTAGATGGTGTCTGGCGTAATGGGATGCGCGAAATTTACGATGCCGTGCTGACGTCGCAGGAGCGTACGATCGCGGCCTGTGTGCTCGGCGCCGAGTGGGGAGCGATTCATATTCTTGCCGCGCGCTCCCTTGCCGAAGCATTGAAAGACATGAATGTAATTACCGTCAGCGCTGACGAAGCGGTCGAGACAGAACTTATTTCGTTGTTCCTTCCGCACGGAATTGGCCATATGGTCGGCCTTGGCGTGCGTGATGCAAGCGGCCCCTATCCGGGCCGCAAAGGCGATAATAAATTTGCCGGCATCCGGATCAGAATGGACCTTCCCCTGGATGAGAACTATCTCGTTACGGTGGAACCCGGACTGTACTTTAACAATGCGTTGCTTACAAATACCGAGAAGCGAGAGAAGTATCGGTCTGCCGTTCATTGGGAGAAGATCGAACCGTGGGTTGGCAACGTCGGAATTCGTATCGAAGATAATATCCTTGTCACCGCGTCCGGTCCGGTGAATTTGACGAGCGAAATACCGAAGTAGTCCTATCGAACTATTTCGGCGGGGCACGGTTGATATCCGTAACCTATTTCTGCTGTCGATGAAAAATTGTTTGCCTTTGATTGTTTTGGCAATTAGTGTTTGCGCTGTTATTCCGGCGCGTGGCCAGGGTGTGGCACATACTCCACTCCGGGGGATCACAGTAAAGCTTCATGCGCTGCCGGCAGAGGGCGTGACGGATACCCTCGATAGCTCCAGGCACGTTCCCTTCGATTTAGAAACGACGACCGATGACGACGGGGAATTTATGTTCGGGTATGTACCGCCGGGAACGTACGCGCTCGGGTGTTCCTACACGGCGTGTTACACTGCGTTTCGAAATGGGAAGGGAGGTCTTACGGCGCCGGACACGGAAGGGGGTTCGGCAACGTCGGAAGATCCGACGATGGAAATCTCGGTGAATGCCTGTCAGGGCATGGTCTGTCGTGTCGCCGTCAATACCATGACGCCGGAAGACTGGTCCTCGAACGCGCGCCCATCCGGCAAAACCAACATCACAAGAGAATGGAGTAACTCGATCGCGTGGTTACGGAACGGCGGCGGCATTACCCTACGCATCGACGGCTCTAACTCTGTAATTTCCGGAACCATCGAGGCGCGGTAAGGGGATTATCATTCCCTTCCGGATCCCGGCACAAAAGGGGGAGGATCTTGCGTTCCCAGCCCCGATGATCACCGGAGTCCATACGCTTATTTATTCGAAAGACGCCGAACAGGACCGGGCGTTCTTTCGCGATGTGCTCGGCTTTCGTTCCATCGATTCTGGTGGCGGATGGCTCATTTTTGCACTGCCTCCGGCGGAGCTGGCGGTCCATCCGGCCGAGGAAGAGTTCCAGGAGCTTTATCTCATGTGCGACGATATTGAGAAGACGGTCCGGGAGCTGACTTCGAAGGGTGTCGTCTGCAGCGATATTCACGAGGCTCGGTGGGGACGAGCGATCACGATCGTGCTTCCGAGCGCCGGTACACTCAGGATCTATGAACCGCGCCATCCTACCGCCCTTTAAATGAATGGCAATATTTCCCGACCTGAGATGCAAGTGGTCCTGCTCCGTTCTGGCGACGAAGCCCTGTTGACCGAAACAGCAAAGGCATTCAATGACGAGGCCGTCTCACACGAACGCGCCGCGATGCTCCTAAACGACCCCTGTTTCTTTATGGTCGTAGCCCGTTTGGGATCGAGTGAAATCATGGGGCGCATTTACGGGCATGTGCTCCACCGGTTCTCGCACAGCGATCTGTTACTCTATGAAGTGGACGTTGCCGACGAGCATCGGCGAAAAGGAGTGGGGAAGGCGATGCTGGAGTTCGTGAAATCGTTCGCAAGGGAACGAAACTATCGTGAGACCTGGGTCCTGACCGAAGAGGATAACGCTCCTGCGCAAGCGTTGTATGCATCGGCCGGCGGGGTGCTCGAAGCGTTCCCGACGGCCATGTACGTCTTTTATCCAGAGCGGTAAATACCGTTTCCTCTTTTAAGGCGGAAATGTCTAAGACTTTTAGGTCCCGCTTTTAACCGTGCGCATGCCGCGAAAGCATCGGCAGGCTGCTTGCGGCCGGAATGGTGGTGTCCGGCTTTGCAGGATTATTATAATTCGGTTCGATCTCGGGATGGCGGATCATTCCGCCGTGATACGCGGCGTTGGCCATCAGTCCGGCAACGGCGAGACCGATGACGAGCGTAGCGATCATAATGGCGAGATGCGGTTCCTTATGACGGCGCGTATAGGTGATCGGCTGCGCCGCCGTATCAGGGGAATCGTTCTTTCGCCAGGCGAGGATGAGCCCGACAAGTGCCACGACGGCAAGGACATACGATGCATTCCGGGCAAGATCGGCCGCGGCGATATGCGCTTTAATATCGAGCTTATCGACGCCGGCAATCGTTCTCGCAACTCGGGCTGCTCCGCCGCCGGTCGAATCGGCAACGAACGCGGCAATGCCGGTGACGACGCATGCAATGAGAGCGGTCCGTTTGAGCTCTGCATTGTTTCGCGCCATCGCATAAATGACTAAAATCACTGAAACGAGGCTCCCCTCAACGGGAAGATGGTTTACTAATAGGTGGAGATGGACCGGCGTGATGTTAAACATAGTCTTGGTAAGAAGTGAAGTCAGGCCCTGCTATTCAAATTCCCCTCCAAACTCGTCTATAACGCTCGAAAAGTTATTTCTCTCGTATTTTTGCATGGTTTATAGAACGATCACCTGAATATGGACACAAAAGACCTTCTCGATCGATACCGTTCCGAAGCGCTTCTCGGCGGTGGGGAAAAACGGCTTGCGGAACAGCACAAAAAGGGGAAGCTGACAGCGCGGGAGCGGCTCGCGCTGTTGCTCGATGAAGATTCCTTCGAAGAGTTCGATATGTTCGTTCGGCATCGTTCCAAGGATTTCGGCCTGGAGAAAAATCGGCCGCTGGGCGATGGCGTCGTAACGGGTTGCGGCCGCATTCACGGGCGGTTCGTCTATGTCTTTAGTCAGGATTTTACGGTATTCGGCGGCTCGCTTTCCGAAGCCCATGCGGAAAAAATTGTCAAAGTGATGGAGATGGCAATGAACGCCGGCGCGCCGATCGTCGGGCTTAACGATTCCGGCGGAGCGCGTATTCAGGAAGGAGTGGTCTCGCTCGGTGGATACGCCGATATTTTTTTGCTGAATACTCTTGCCTCCGGAGTTATCCCGCAGATCTCGGCCGTGCTCGGCCCGTGTGCCGGCGGAGCCGTGTATTCGCCGGCGATCACCGATTTCGTTTTTATGGCGGAAGGTACGAGCTATATGTTCGTGACCGGGCCAAATGTAACGAAGACCGTAACGCATGAAGATGTCACGAGCGAAGAGCTGGGCGGCGCCGATACGCACGCCTCGAAATCGGGAGTCGCCCATTTTGCGATGCCAAACGAGCTCGAATGCATCGATGGCATTCGCACGCTGCTATCGTACCTTCCGCAGAACAATCGCGAAAAAGCTCCCAGGCAGGAGACGGGTGACGATCCCGCCCGCGAATGTTCCGCGCTCGCAAGTATCATTCCCGATAACCCGAACAAGCCATACGATATGCGTTCGGTCATTCTGGAGATCGTGGACCGCGATACGTTCTTCGAAGTGCATAAAGCCTTCGCTACGAACATAATCGTCGGTTTTGCCCGGCTGCACGGCGAAACGATCGGTTTGGTCGCGAACCAGCCGCTCTCCATGGCCGGCGTTCTCGATATCGATTCATCGACGAAAGGTGCGCGCTTCGTCCGCTTTTGCGACGCGTTCAATATTCCGCTCGTCGTGTTCGAAGACGTTCCAGGTTTCCTTCCGGGGACCGACCAGGAGTGGCGCGGTATCATTCGGCATGGTGCCAAATTACTCTACGCCTTTGCCGAAGCGACGGTGCCAAAAGTTACCGTCATTACACGCAAAGCCTACGGCGGGGCGTACGACGTCATGAATTCCAAACATATCCGCGGCGATATGAACTACGCCTGGCCCGGTGCCGAGATCGCCGTGATGGGACCCAAAGGCGCGGTGGAAATTATCTTTAAGAAAGAGATCGAGGAAGCGCGCCTGGGCGGCGGGGATTCCGCCGCCCAGGCGCGAGAGGAAGAGCTGACGAATGAATATCGTGCGCGATTCGCGAACCCTTTTATCGCGGCCGAACGCGGTTATATCGACGATGTGATCGAACCGCGCGAAACGCGAATCCGTCTTATTCGCGCGCTTAAGATGCTCTCGACCAAGCAGGACGCGAACCCGTGGAAAAAGCACGGAAATATCCCGCTGTGATCCATATTAAATTTTTTCAAAACGGTCCGAATTCGGAGTAGGAGCGGCCTCGGGTTTGTTAACACCGCGTGTCGAAGCACGTCCGTTCGAGCAACACCGTTCATTCTGCGGCCGATCTTGTGCGCCGCGCGTGCGAGGAGTCGCTCGCGGCGATAAAAAAACATCATGCGGCGGCGCTTCGGCTGGAAGCTGAACCGATCCATCAGATCCGCGTGGGAACCCGTCGGCTCCGGGCCATGCTACGGATTTTCGAGTCGCTGTTCGACGCGCAATGGGCCCAGGAACTCGAAGCGGAATTGCGCTGGCTGGCACATCTGCTCGGCTCGGTCCGCGATTTCGATGTGCTTCGCGAGCGTCTGCGCGATGCGGTCGGACCGAAAGACCGGCCCGCCATGCTCTACCTTCAACGCATTCTTTCGGCCCGCCACCGCGCGGCGCAGGCCGCGATGAAAGAAGGGCTCCGGAGCGAACGTTATACGGCGCTGCTCGATCGTTTGCAAATGAGTACGTTGGCTCCCTCGGTCACCACCCAGGCCGGAGCCCCGGCGCTCGAGGTCATGCTGCCGGAACTTAAAACTTCATGGAAAAAGCTTTCAACGTCCGCAGCGAGCTTGAAAACCAGGGACGATTCGACGAAATTTCACCACGTCCGAAAAGCCGGAAAACGCGTGCGGTATTCCTGCGAAGCCATGATCGATGAACTCCCGGGAAAAAAGGGTGAAGTGGCAAAGACGTTCATCAAGCGATTGAAAAAGTTACAAGACACCCTTGGCGAGCTGCAGGATGCGGTGGTTGCAGCCGAAACGGTCGAACAAATCGTGGAATTAAAGTCAAGCCATCGCGCGGGCCTTTCGCGGATCGCGAACTCGCAAAAAAAGGCCGAACAAAAAGCACGAAAGAAATTCCGATCGGTGTGGGCGCGCACTACACGCCGTGAACTTCGGGACTGGATGAAATAGCCCGTGCCAGATCCCATTTCATAACAATTATTTAATATTTATTTCTCCAAAAGAAATGTTAACGGTTCTTCTTGTGCTTACGATTTTATGACCTCTTATGGCAACCACAATTTTCCCGGCCGGCTTTTCGTCGTCGAAGGTACGGATGGGAGCGGAAAATCGACGCAACTTGCTCTGCTGTATCAATGGCTCAAGAGCGAAGGATATCCGGTCATTTTCTCGGAGTGGAATTCTTCCCCGCTGGTCCGAGAGACGACGAAGCGAGCCAAGAAAAAAACGTTGTTTACCCCGGCGACTTTTTCGCTCCTCCACGCGACCGATTTTGCGGACCGTACGGAACGCGATATCATTCCGCCGCTCAAAGCCGGGGCCATTGTACTCGCGGACCGGTATATTTATACGGCCTTCGCTCGCGATATCGTTCGCGGCTGCGACCCCTTATGGGTCCGGCAGATCTATCGTTTTGCGGTCGAGCCGGCGGTGCGATTTTTCTTTCGGGCTCCGCTGGAGATCGCGTTGGAGCGAATACTTTCGGGACGGCCGGAGCTAAAGTATTACGAGGCCGGTCTCGATCGCGAGTTTTCCGACGATCCGGAAGAAAGCTTTAAAGTCTTTCAGGGCAAGATCCTGGAACAATACGATCAGATGACGTCCGAGTTCGGATTTACCGTGATCGATGCTTCCCGCTCGATCCTGCGCCAGCAGCATGAAATGCGGCGTATTATCACGCCGCACCTCAAAGGCCTAAAAAAGTTACATTAAGATGACACCGATGCGCTTTTACGGGACGCCGCTTCCCGATGCCGACTTACGGCCCTATCCCGGAAAACTGATCGTGATCGAAGGGACCGATGGGGTCGGCCGCTCGACCCACATCGCGGAACTGCGGACCTGGCTCGAGGCCAAAGGCTATGCGGTCGCCGATACGGGAATGACCCGCTCGGAGCTTGCGGGCCGAGGCATCAAGGAAGCGAAGACGGGCCACACGCTCGGCAAGATCACGATGCAATTGTTTTATGCGACCGATTTTGCCGACCGCCTCGATAATGAAATCATTCCCGCACTGAAGGCCGGCTTTATTGTGCTGACCGACCGGTACATGTATTCCGCGATCGCGCGCGCCGTGGTCCGGGGCATGGACCCCGACTGGGTCCGCGACGTCTACAAGATCTCGCTCGTCCCGGATGCAATCTTTTATCTTCGGATCGATTCGATCTCCGATCTCGTCCTTCGTTTGCTCGAGACCGGCAAAGGATTTGACTATTGGGAATCCGGAATGGACGTCGGCTTCGGGGAAGATTTTTATGACAGCTTTGTCTCGTACCAATCCCAACTGTTGGAAGAGTTCGACCGCATGACCGAAGAATACGGCTTTAAAGTCATTCGGGCTTCGCGCTCGATCGCACGGGTTTCCGCCGATCTTCGTCGCGCGATTACCGCGGTCATCGATAGCGGGGCTCCGGAAAGTTTTGCCTCCGAAAAAAGCGGACTCGGCGTTCCCCCGATCGTCAATGGTTCGGAGAGCGAACAAACGCATACGCATCCTCCGGTCAAACCCCATCCTCCGGTGAAACGCAAAAAGAAGGTCGCTCAGGAATTGTAACGCGCTCGTTTGGCTTCTCACGTCCCATGAGGATCGCTTCGATAGATATCGGATCGAATTCGATCAAGTTGCTGGTGGCCGAACTCGCCGGCCGTCGATCCCTGCTTCCCTTACGCCGCGAAAAATCGATGGTGCGTTTAGGCCACGAGACGCTGCTCAAAGGTCATCTTTCGAGCGAAGCGACCGTCAAAGCCATCCGCACGCTCAGTGTCTTCAAGACGCTTGCCCAAAGTTTGGGAGCCGAAGAGATCGTCGTCATTGCCACCGCTTCGGTCCGGGAAGCCGATAACGAAGCGGCCTTTATTCGTGAGGTCGAAGCCCGCACCGGGCTCAAGATCGAAGTGCTCTCCGGGGTGGAAGAAGCGCGCCTCATCGGCCTTGCGGCCGCCAGCGAATGTGCGTCGAACGGCGGGACCGGGAGCAAGACGGGACTTCTCAACATCGATATCGGCGGCGGTTCGACGGAGCTTTCGCTGATGGCTGGAACGAAATCGAAAATGCTGCACTCGATCAAGATCGGTGCGGTGCGCCTTACGGAACAGTTCCTGACGAACGATCCACCGAAAGCGAAGGAACTCGCCGCGCTCGGCCGGGAGATCGATGCCGCCCTCGAACGCCCGGTCCGCGAGATGAAGGGGGCACGGTGGGGCATGGTCTCCGGGACTTCCGGCACGATCCTTTCGATCGGAGCGGCCCTTCAATCGCTTTCATTTCCCGATACCGAAACGGTTCCCGGCGAAAAAACGGCTGGCCGGCTGCTGCCGCGCATTACGATGACGCGTACCGAGCTGGCCGATTTCAACGCGCATATCGCCTCACTCACGGTGGCGGAGCGAAAAAAACTTCCCGGGATCAGCGAGCAGCGCGCCGAAATTGTCGTTGCCGGAGGGGCGATCCTCGAGCATACGATGGACGCGCTCCGGATCCACCGGCTTCGGACCTGCGAATGGAGCCTGAGAGAAGGTATTTTACTCGATCGCTTTTCCGATGCCGGCCCCAAAGCGACCGCTCGCCGAACGGAACTCGATCGCCATTTGGCCGGGGCCGAAGCCCTCGGCGAACGGTTCGGATACGAAGGGGCCCATGGAAAGCACGTTTCGATGCTTTCGCAAAAATTGTTCGATCAGCTCCGTTCGCTCCACGGACTCAAAGCGCAGGACCGCACGCTGCTTGCCGCCGGAGCGCTCCTGCACGATATCGGGTATGCGATCGCCGCCGAATCGCATCATAAACATTCCCTCTACCTTATTCTGCATTCCGAACTGACCGGATTCACCGATCTCGAGCGTCAGATCATTGCGAACATTGCGCGTTATCACCGGCGGGCGTTCCCAAAGCCGCAACATGAGTACTTCAATTCGCTCAGCATGGAGGACCAAAGCAAAGTCTGGATGCTCGGAGGAATTTTGCGTTTAGCCGACGCGATGGACCGCAGCCATGAGTCGCGGATCAAAAATTTTAAGGCGACGCTCCGTGGAGAACGGGTCCGTCTCGAATTATTGACCGCTCGGAAATCCGATCATGAGCGGTGGGCGATCGAAAATAAAAAAGATCTCTTCGAAGAAGCGTTTGGAGTCACGTTGCAACTCGTCTGAGCGCTCATAGGCGAGGGACAAAAAGGCAGCCTTTACAGTTATAGGCCCGCTTCCTGCGATAGGCGGGACGCAGGCATTGTGATTACATCGGGGCGTGGCGCAGCTGGTAGCGCACCTGCTTTGGGAGCAGGGGGTCGCACGTTCGAATCGTGTCGCCCCGACTTTTTCAACCCTGCATGGGTGCCGGAGCGGGTTGCGGTTGCGGCATGGGGTTCGGCGTAGCCGGATTTGGCGATGGATTTGGCACAGTTCCCGGCTGGGGCGGTGGACTTGCCGGTCTGGACGGCGCCGGAGAATTGGGATTGTTTGGCGTGGGGTGTGCGGGTTGAGGATACGGTACGGGTTGTGGCATGAGGTTCCGATCTGCAAGCGGTATGCCTTGAGAGATGCCTTCCTTAAGAAGAATTAAGAAGAAATCGCGCACGTGCTACCGGTTCGTACGGTTGCTTATTTGCTTCGGGCGAGCGTTGAACTTTCGTGAAAGCGGGGCATGTTGCACGTAGCAAGCGTCCGTGGACTGTAGTGAAATGTGACAGGGATGAACGATTTCAAAATGTTCATTCCGGCACACGCCTTGCACGAAACCACTCGCTCATTCGAAGCGTACCTATAAAAACACAATCTTCTCGAAGAAGCCGAAGGCGGCGTCCACGCGTCGTTTCCTGGAGTCTTTAGTTTACATCCTCGTTATGCAAAAACTCTTTTACAATCGCCGCCGCCTTGCGCTCACCGGCGCCGTGCTTGTGGTCGTCAGCGCGCTCATGGGTGCCCGGATCGATCGCGCTTATAGCGATAATCCGATTATGGATCAAATCCATAAATATGGCGAAGTTCTCGAAATGGTCCAGCAGAACTACGTCGATAAGGTCGATGTCGCTGAATTGAACGATGCCGCGATTGTCGGAATGTTGGGCAAACTCGATCCGCACTCGGTCTATATGCCTCCCCAAAATGTCGAAGAGCAGGACGAGCAGTTCCAGGGTAAGTTCGAGGGGATTGGTGTGACATTTACGATTATTAAGGACACGATCACGGTCGATGCCCCGATTCCCGGCGGCCCGAGCGATCAGCTTGGTATCCGTGCCGGCGATAAGATCGTCTCGATCGATGGCAAGTCGGCCATCGGCATGAAGGAGGATGAAGTCCGCAAAGAACTTCGCGGCACGAAAGGAACGAAAGTCAACGTGGGGATCGATCGCTTTGGCGAGGAGAAGCCGATCAACTTTACGATCACCCGCGATGTCATTCCGATCGTGAGCGTAATGGCGCACTTTATGGTCGATCCGACGACGGGTTACGTCGACGTCGGGCGCTTTGCCGGAACGACCTACGATGAGTTGATGCAGGCCCTCAATGACTTGAGCAAACAGGGGATGCAGCGCCTCATTCTCGATCTTCGTGGGAACCCCGGTGGGTATCTCGAGCAGGCCGTTCGCGTGGCCGATGAATTTATCGGCGGTAACAAAACGATCGTGTACACGAAAGGCCGCGCCTCGCAGTTCGACGATGTCTTGACTTCGCACCCGGGCGATGAGTATGAAAAAACGCCACTCGTGGTTCTCGTCGATAATGGTTCGGCCAGTGCCAGCGAGATTGTTTCCGGCGCATTCCAGGATCTGGACCGCGCGCTCATCGTGGGCCAGACAACCTTTGGAAAAGGACTCGTGCAACGGCAGTATCCGCTGGAAGATGGAAGCGCGATCCGCCTTACGATTTCACGATATTACACCCCCAGCGGCCGCTCGATCCAGAAGCCGTATGAGGGCGGGCACTATGTGAAAAATCTTACGGCTGCCGCGCAAAGCGATGAGGAAGAGGACAATTATTCCCATAAGTACGATGTGAATTCTGCCGATACCAACCGCCCGAAATTTAAGACGGCAGCCGGCCGTACGATCTACGGCGGCGGCGGTATTACGCCCGACTTCATCGTTCCTAACGATACGATCCAGCAGACTACGAAGAAGATCTGGGCTGCGGGTGTGCTCAGCGATTTTTCGGAGGACTTCGTCAGTCATCACATCGAGGATATTAAAAAACAGGGCGGTGCCGATTATTTCGTAAAAAACTTCAGGATTACGGATGCCATGTTTAACGACATTCTGCGCCGTGCGAAGGACAAGAAGGTCGATGTCGATATGGAACAATTCAATATCGACCGCCCCTGGCTTGCCGTCGTGCTCCGCGCCGAGATCGGACGTCAGATCTATGGCAACGAAGTCCGTTACCGGATCCTGCTCGAGAACGACCGGCAGTACCAAAAGGCCTATAGTGTTCTGGACGAAGCAACGCACCTGGCGGCGGCCTTTAAATAAAACGAGATAGAGTTCAGAAATAAAAACAGCCGGCGATTTTCGCCGGCTGTTTTATTTTCAGAAGTCGCGTTTACTTAATTCAACGGCCCTTTATAGTGCTTGTCCCGGATGACACGGACGTTCTTTCCGTTGCCTTCGTCAAGGACCATCGGCTTTTTTACTGCGGGCGTCGAAGTAGGTGTTTCGCCCGGCTGCTCGATCGGCAATGCGGTCGAGACAGAATGCTGTTCATGTACGGCGGTTTGAGCCGCAGGCAAAGAATTATTTCTCGAAAAAGAATTATTTTTCGAAATCGAAGGGGCCTCTGCGGAAGAAGAATGAAGACCCGGAATGTAATACGCCGCCGCGCCGATGATCGCGGCGCCCGTGGCATACAGCGCAAGCTTCGCTCCCAAACTACGGAAGAGGCCTTTGCCGGCCGTTGCGATCGCAAGCTTTGCCGTCAGCCGCTCCCCCGGGACGGTTGGGAACTTCGCACGAAGCTCTTTCGCGTCCGCGCGGAGCGTTTGCTCGATATTGGCGTCCAACGTATCGTTCATACGGTCTCTTTTTCCTTTCTGGTTTTCTTTGGGATCGAAATCCCGAGTTTCTTGGCATCGGTTTCGACAAGGGAGCGAAGGCGTGTCCGCGCGCGCGAAGCCCGCTGCCATGCGGCATCGTTCGAGATCTGCAGCATTTCTGCGATTTCGCCGAATTTATAACCGCTGTAAATATTCAGCACAAGAATTTCCTTGTCTTCCGCTTCTAATTTCTCGAATGCTTCCAGTACGATGGCTTCCATTTCGGATTCGCCGGAAACCTCCAAGTGAGCCGCGCTCGATTCTGGAAAATCTTCGAGCGAGACGGCATATTTCGTTTTCCGGTGCTCGTCAATCTGAAGATTCCGCAGCATCTGGAAAAGGAATGCGGCGGGCGAAGCGATCGGTGCTCGTTTTCCATGGTCGCGCATGGCAATGACCCGCTCCCAGAGTTGTTGCATGAGGTCGTCCGTCCCGGCCGGCGACACTTTATAGCAATAGGCGGAAAGCCGGGGGTTCAGCTCTCGGTACAGCTCCGCAAAGGCCGCGTTATCCCCGGCCAAAAATCGGTCGAATTGCCGTTCTAAGTCTGTCACCAGCGACTGAAACCCGCTATCTTATTATAGAAGTCCATGACAAAGACGAACGAAAATCGTCAATCCTGACAGCAAATGGCTGTTCATCAATGACCGCCAAATAGGATTACCTCAGGGCCGATTCAAGGCTCGTTCGGGCGTCTGTTTTTTCGTCACGATATTTTACGACGATCGGCGCGTACATCGAGAGGCCATATTCACGGGCGAAACCCGATTTCGAGGCAATGGAACGGGAGCCTGCCACCACCACGGCACCTTCTGGAACGATCAGCGGGTCATCCGGACTCGCTCGAGAAATGATCCGCTCATTCACAATATCGTAGATCGGCGTCGATCCGGTCAGGACGACACCGGTTGCCAGCACAGCACGGCGTTTTACGATACAGCCTTCATAGACACCGGTATTGCCGCCGAGCAAAACATCGTCCTCGATAATAACGGGCATCGCACCGGCCGGTTCGAGCACGCCGCCGATCTGTGCGGCCGCGCTCACATGTACCCGCTCGCCGACCTGCGCACAGCTTCCGACGAGCGCATGGGAATCGATAAGGGTTCCAGCGCCGACGTACGCCCCGATGTTGATATACGAGGGCGGCATCACAATGACGGACGCCGAGACGAACGAACCGTCGCGAATGGCGGTCCCGCCGGGAACGATACGGACGTTGTCCTGCAGATAGAACGGATGGAGTGGGACCGTATCTTTATCGAAGAAATTCCAATTGTCTCCGTCGGCGGCGGAGAGCGATTGGGCCGTTAAGGTTCCAGCGCGAAAGCCAAGCAGGATGCCCTGCTTGACCCAGGTATTCACGCGCCACCCGGTATGAGAACGCGCATCCGGCTGCGCGGCACGGACGTCACCTTTATTCAATGCCGCTCGGAGGCGTTCTACGAGATCGAGCGCGACGTCGCGCCGGCGAAGGAGTTCGTCGGCGGCAAGCGGAACCAGTGCTTCGATCTGCTCCTTCAGTTCAGAATGGCTCACGGAACTTATTTTGCCTTAAAACTCTGGACCGACTTTTCCAGCGCCGGACGGAACGCCCCTTCGAGTTCGTTCGGCCAGGACACCGTGATGCGATAGACGGTTTGTCCCGACATCACGAAGTAGGCCCGGGCCGTTGCTCCGGCGGAGCCATAGCTGATCATCTTCGCAGCCTGTCCTCCGAGGGTTGTACTTTGTACCGACGCACCGTGATACGTCTTGGACGCATTTTCGGCGACATATTTATCCAGGTCGATCCCTTTCTGGACCTGATTGGCATCGACACGGACCATCGCGTCGGCGCGTTCGCCTTTGATCTCGACCCCGCCGGCCATCGGGCTCGCCTGGAAATTATCGGGATATTGGATCGAAAATCCGGACCCGCTATAGTTCGTGAACGTTGCCGATGGCTTCATCTGCTCCATCATGGCCGCCTGGGATGCACTGTCGTACTTACCGCCCGTGATCTTCATCACAAATGCCGGCTGAACGGATTGTTCGGAAAGATCGAAGATCGGTTTGTATTTCGCCATGCGTTTCGTGCCGAAGGTCGCGGCATCGAAATACGTCACGATAGAGTCCTTATCGGTAAAAATTCGGTACCCGGTGAGACCGTCCGCATCGCCCTGGATCGAGTACGACACCTTGAGCGCCGGAAGACCCCCGAGCGTGGCCGGATCGGGACCGGTAAAGGTCACATTGTCCATGCTCTGTTTAAATGATGCGGCTTCGGCTTCTTTGGACGCATGCTCTTTGGCACCGACTTCGATGCGCGCACCGTAATCGCCTTCGGTAAAATTCTGGAAGCGTGTTTCTGTCGAAGGCGTGGAATAATAGGTCGTTTTCTGGCCGGGAACCGATTCGGCGACCCAGTTTTTCGGCGCTTTAAAGCTAAACCGATAGACGAGGTCTTTGTAGGTCACCATTTCGCCCGGTTGGACGGGCGTCATGTCCTCTTCTTTTTTTCCGCAGCTCACGAGGAGCGTGGAGGTCACGATCAATAAGAGGAACGAAGGAAAAATACGGGAAATGCTCTTTTTCATCGTCATACTGATTTGAAATTCGTATTATTTCGCCGGTTTCGAACTTTGGAAGAACCGCACGTTCGCATCGATGCCCTGCAGTCGGATCTGCTCGGATAATTTCGTGAGGCTTTCGAGCGCGGAGTCGAGCCTCATCGCGAAACTTTCGTCCCTGGTAAGACGGTACAGGAACGTTTTATGTTCGGCACCGCCCGAGATCATGGTGTCCAGCCTTGCGAGCGAGCGCCGTGCATCGGCGACGGCTCGAATGCCGGAATCTATAAACACACGAAGGCCGGCTCTGTTCTCCCCGACCGTGGAAGAAAGCACGCGAAGGGCGGAGTCCGCGGCTTCGAGAGTGCGACCGAGCATCGGGCCATCTTCCGAAAATAGTGTGGAAGCATGCGCCGCCGCCCGATCGACATCGGCAAGCGTTCCCTGCGCTGCACTCAGCGTACGGTTCAATTTCTCTTTCAGCGTGTCCCCGGCAAGGATCCCATTCATCGAGCCGAACAGCGTATCGGCCCTGCCGGTGATCGAGGTAAGTGTGTTCGAAAGCGACGTGATCATGGCGACGATCGTCCCAATATCGCCCGCATTCGAGCCCGGGATGATCGCATTTTTTGCGAGCAATGCGGGCGAATTTCCGGGATGAAGTTCGATCTTTTTTCCGCCCACAAGTTCCAGCATTGCGAGCGATGCCGTGGCGTCGGAACGCACGTCGATGGGTTCCGGGAACGCCATGGTCACCACTACGTCCGAGCGGCGCAGTTCAATCTCCTGGACGCTCCCTAATTTGACGCCGTTTACCGTCACGGGATCGCCCCGTTCGAGGCCGGCAGCAGTGGGAAACGTGGCGCGCACGGTCTGCTCCGGCGCGCCGAAATACCAGTGCTTTGCCCAGCCGATTCCGGCCAGCAGCACCGCTATGGCAACGAGCACCGTGATGCCAACCTTAATATTAGTCCGTTCCTCCTGTGTCACAGGTGGGTGAAACAAAATCTCATCTTATTAATCTCACAAATCGCCGAAGCGCACATTCCGACAACTCTTCGCTGAAAAAAAACATTGTAGCAGGTTTCCGCCCCAACGGGTGTGCTATAAGCATAGGTTGCCTCCTTATTCCGCGATTTCCACGTGCCAAAAACTGCGAAGAAGCCATCTTCCACCCCCATCCAGCATCCGCCGGTTTCGAACCGGCCGAACGGTCATGGACCGAACGATCGAGAGCCTGCCGGTCAGGCCTCCAGCGGCCAGGCGGCAGGCCAGCTTCCGTCTTCGAAACGGCCGATTTCCGTTCGCGGCGCGCGGCTGCATAATCTGAAAAATATCTCGCTCGACCTCGCTCGCAACAAACTGCATGTGTTTACGGGCGTCAGCGGATCGGGAAAATCTTCGCTCGCTTTCGATACGCTCTATGCCGAAGGGCAGCGGCGCTATGTCGAAAGCCTTTCGGTGTACGCGCGACAGTTCCTGGAACGAATGTCCAAGCCCGAGGTCGATTCGATCACGGGCATCAGCCCCGCGGTCGCCATCGAACAAAAAACGCTGACGCGCAACCCACGCTCGACGGTTGGGACGCAGACCGAGATCTACGATTACCTTCGCTTGCTCTTCGCCCGCGTGGGCCACACGTATTGCGTGCGGTGCGGGCGGCTCGTCCGGAAAGACACGCCGCAGACGATCATCGAAGCCATTCGCGCGCGCGCGAAGGCGGGGCAAAAATTCTATATTACGTTCCCGATGCACCGGCATGAGCAGCGGTCGCTCGACGACGAGTGGAATAATCTTCGTTCCCAGGGCTTTTCGCGCATCGTCATGGCCGGCGAAGAACGCATGCTCGATCTTTCCGAAGATAATCCGACCCAGCTCGACCCGGCCCGCGTCCGGATCCTGGTCGATCGGCTGATCTGGCAGCCGAACGACGAAGGGCTGGCCTCCCGCGTTGCCGATTCGATCGAAGCCGCCTTCAACGAAGGTGCCGGACGCGCCATTGTAGCCTTCCTTGTGGGAGACGGCTCGACCGAAGAAGAAAAGTTCTCGGAACATTTCGAATGCGCGACGGACGGCCTTCCCTATGAAGAGCCGGAACCTCGCCTGTTTTCCTTCAATAACCCGTATGGGGCCTGCCCCGAGTGCCAGGGCTTCGGTCGAGCGATGGGGATCGATCCCGACCTGGTCGTTCCGGATTCGAGCCGATCCCTTCGGCAGGGAGCGGTCGTCTGCTGGAACGGCGCAAAATTTTCCGAATATTTGCGAGACCTGCTCCTGATTGCGCGCGAGGCCGACATCGATATCGATCTTCCGTATGCTTCGCTTACGGAGCGCGAAAAAAAACTGGTGTGGAACGGCTATAAGTCGTTTGCCGGCATTAAAGGGTTTTTCGAAGAACTCGAAAAAAAGACCTATAAATTGCACTACCGCGTGATCCTGTCGCGCTTTCGGGGATATACGACGTGCCCGAAATGCAACGGTTCTCGGCTGCGGCCGGCCGCGATGAATATTCGTGTAGCCGGCAAGACCATTCACGATATCGTCCGCATGACGATCGACGAAGCGAGGGAATTTTTCTATCGTCTCGAACTGACCGCCTACGAAACGACCGTCGCCGCGCGCATTATCGACGAACTACGCAAACGTACGCGCTACCTGGACGAAGTGGGCCTGAATTATCTTACGCTCGAACGGTTATCGAATACCCTCTCCGGAGGCGAGTCCCAACGCATCAATCTTGCAACGTCGCTCGGCAGCGCACTCACCGGTGCGCTCTACGTCCTCGATGAGCCGAGCATTGGCCTGCATCCTCGCGACACCGATAAGCTCCTGCGCATTTTGAGGAGTGTACGCGATTTGGGAAATACTGTCGTCGTCGTCGAGCACGATGAAGAGGTGATCCGCGCGGCGGACGAGCTTGTCGATTTCGGCCCCCGCGCCGGGGAGCACGGCGGGGAAATTTTGTTTCAGGGTCCGCCGAGCCAGATGAATGGGAACGCGGCGTCCCTTACGGCGAAATATCTACGGGGTGAACTTTCGATCCCGATTCCGAAAAAACGCCGCCGCGTCGATCTGCGCTATGCCATTTCGGTCACCGGAGCGAATGCGAATAATTTAAAATCGGTCGATGTCCGGTTCCCCCTCGAGTCGTTTGTAGCGGTGACGGGCGTTTCCGGTTCCGGAAAGTCCACGCTGGTCCATTCCGTCCTCTATGCCGGACTGAAGAAATTAAAAGGCGAGAGTGTTGGCGCTGTCGGCTCCCATCGGGAGATCCAGGGCGAGGACCTCGTTAATCATGTGGAGCTCATCGACCAGACGCCGATCGGGCGGACCCCACGTTCGAACCCGGCGACGTATATCAAAGTGTTCGATCTGATCCGCGAAGCGTTCAGCCGCACCATGTATGCGAAGCAGCGCGGCTGGGCGCCGGGCTATTTTTCGTTTAACGTTCCCGGCGGCCGCTGCGAGACCTGCCAGGGAGAAGGGTTCGTCACCGTCGAAATGCAATTCCTTGCCGATATGTATCTCGAATGTGATACCTGCGGTGGAAAGCGCTATAAGCCGGAAGTCCTTGAAGCGACGCTCAACGGAAAAAATATCGTCGAGGTGCTCGCGATGACGGTGACCGAAGCGATCGATTTTTTTTCCGGCTTTAAGCAAAAATTTTCCGAAAAGTTACAAGCCGATCCAGGCGCAGGATCGGGGCACGAGCGTATTTGTAAAAAGCTGAAGGTGCTGGACGATGTCGGGCTGGGATATATTCGGCTCGGCCAGCCGGCGAACACGCTCTCGGGCGGAGAAGCACAGCGAGTAAAGCTTGCCTCGCATCTGGCCGACCAGAACGAGGAAAAAACGCTCTTTATTTTCGACGAACCGACGACCGGGCTTCATTTCGATGACATTGCGAAGCTCCTCATCGCGCTCAATGCGCTCGTCGAGCGCGAACATTCGATCATCCTGATCGAGCATAACCTTGAAGTTATAAAATGCGCCGATTGGGTGATCGACTTAGGCCCGAATGCCGGCGAGGGCGGCGGGGAGATCATCGCCGAAGGAACTCCGGAGACGATCGCGCAGGTCGAACGATCGTGGACCGGGAAGTATTTGAAGGCCTTGCTTCCGCATGCCGCATAACATCCTTCTCATTGCCGGAGAAGCATCGGGCGACCGGATCGCGTCGCGAGCGATCCGTGCTGCGACGGAACTCGCGCACGAGCGTGGCGGAACGATATCGTTCTTTGGCATCGCGGGGGACGATAGTGCAGCAGAAGGAATGGAACTCTTGCATACGGTGCGCGAGATGTCGGTGGTTGGATTTGTGGAGGTGGCGCGCCGGTTCTGGTTCTTTCGCAGGGTATTCCATGAAATGGTGCGCGAGCTCGACCGTCGAAGGCCGGATGCCGTTCTGCTCATCGACTATCCCGGCTTCAATATTCGCTTTGCTCGGGAAGCAAAACAACGGGGCATTCGCGTGATCTATTACGTGAGTCCGCAGGTCTGGGCGTGGCACCGGTCGCGTATTCAGGAACTTAAAAAAGTGGTCGACGAAATGCTCGTCATTTTCCCGTTCGAAGAACCGCTCTATCGCGAAGCCGGACTATCGACCGCGCAGTTCATAGGGCATCCCCTTGTGGAACGGATCGAAGAAGAACGCGCAGGATACGGGACCCGGGACGCGTTCGCAACTCAGCACCATCTGGATTCGTCCCAGGAATGGCTGTTGGTATTTCCCGGCAGCCGTACCGAAGAAGTCCGCCGATTACTTCCCATGATGTCCCAGGCCGCAAAGGCATGTGCGGCCCAGCACGGCATGCAACCTATTCTTGTGGAGTCGCCTGCTATTGAAGCTGCCTATTATAAAGGATATCTCCGTGAGCCGCTCGTCCGGTTTCGAAATGCCGAGGCCACGCACGAGCTCATGCACCATGCCCAGCGAGGGATTTTAAAAAGCGGCACGACGACGCTCGAGGCGGCGCTTCTCGGGCTTCCAGGAATTATTTGCTATCGCACACACCCGCTCTCGTTCGCCATCGGTAAGCGCGTGGTGAAACTGCCCTATATCGGCCTCGCGAATATCGTCCTTGGGAAAAAACAATATCCGGAACTGTTACAAAACGATGTGACGGTAGAAAATATGGTGCAGGCGTTAGCTGGGCTCGATCTTCCCGAATTCAAACGCTCGCTGACCGGCCTTTCGGAAACGTTACGCGGCCCGGCTCCGGGACCTTCCCGCCATGTGGCGGAATCGCTCCTTGCCGCATGATCAACCGAATGCTTCCAATCGCTGTCACGCTGCTTGCACGAACGCTGCGCATTCGCTGGAGTGGGGAACGCATTCCTCAGCGGGCCGTGATCATGTTCTGGCATGGAACGATGCTCGCCGGATGGTTCTCGGTCCGCAAGCGGAATCCGATTGCGCTCGTAAGCCGCAGCAAGGACGGAAATATTCTTGCCACGGTGCTCGCATTCTGGGGCTACGCACTCGCGCGAGGATCGAGCAAAAAAAGGGGGATGGAAGCCCTCACGGAAGCTATGGAACAGGTCCGCGATGGTCACGCCGATACGCTCGCGATCACGCCGGACGGCCCTCGCGGGCCGCGGCATGTTTACAAACGCGGCGCCTTTATTGCGGCTCGGGAACTCGAACTGCCGCTCTACCGGCTTGAAATCACGTGTCATAGAAAAAAAGTGCTCAAAAGCTGGGACAAATTCGAAGTACCGCTGCCGTTCTCGCGCGTGGATATCCATGCGGTCCGGATGAACCCAGAAGAATTTTTCACTGCCGATGGCAATCCGTGACGACCTGAATCCCTATGCCTGGCTCATGGCCTTCCGGCGTACCGCGTATGAACGCGGATGGCTCCGGTCGGTGCATCCCGGCATTCCGATCGTGAGCGTTGGGAACCTTACGATGGGCGGCACCGGGAAATCTCCGCTTGTCCTGCTCCTCACGGAATATCTGGAACGAAAAGGAAAACAGGTGGCGATCGTTTCGCGCGGATATAAACGGCGCTCGAACGGATTTCTCCTGGTCTGCGACGGAAAGAAAATCCTCGCGGACGTCGAACAGAGCGGCGATGAGCCGCAAATGTTTGCGCGGCTTGCTCCGAATGCGATCGTCATCGTCGATGAGGACCGTGCCCGCGGTGCTTGCGAAGCCAGCGCCCTCGGGGCCGACGTTATCGTACTTGACGATGGATTTCAACATCTCCGCCTGAGGCGCGACCTGAATATTCTCATCGCGACGGCACCCTCCGCCGTGATCCCGTTCGGGCGGGCACGGGAACCGAAAAACGCCGTCCGAGCCGCCGATTTCCTTATCGCGACAGACGAACGGTTTCTGCCGAAGGGCACCACGATTCCATCGGCGATCGTACAAAATGTACCAACGCATTGTTCGTCGATGACGGGAACCGTGGTCCCCCTGACCGAGATTACCGGCAAACGAGTGCTCGCCCTTTCTTCTATCGCCTCGCCGGAACGGTTCCATCGTATGCTCCGTGAACAAGGTGCGGAAGTTATTCCCAGGGACCTTGGCGATCATGCGGAATATTCGGCACCCCTGGTGGCGCAAATCCTGCATGGTGCGGAGAACGCCGGCGTAGAAGCGATCGTGACGACTGCGAAAGACATTGTGAAATCGCAAGGGTATTTCGAACGCGCGGCCTCTTCTATTCCTGTATTCATCCTGCATCACACGCTCGAATTCTTGCATGGCGAAGAGCGTTTTTACCATGCGATCGACCGCATTTTATAACACACACATGACACTCACGATCGGCCTTTCCTACGCACCGGCAGATAACCCCAAATACGATTTTTATCGTAACGCACTTCGCCGCGCGGCCGAGGCCCTCGAATATGAGATCGAACTCGTCGATCTTTCGCGTTCGGCGGATTCGCGAGAAGTCGATGGTATCGTTTTCACCGGAGGCGACGATGTTTCTCCTGCCCGCTATGGAAAGCAGTCGGAGGAACCTCTGTGTGGCACGATCGACGAAGCCCGCGACCAGCGGGAATTCGAGATTGCCGAAGTGGCCGATGAAACGGGAACGCCGGTGTTGGGCATCTGCCGCGGACTGCAGCTCCTGAACGTTCATCGCGGAGGAACGCTCATTACCGATATCGAGAAATTTGGCGGCGCGAGCCATCGCAAAGTCGATGGATACGACCAACGGCATACCGTTCGCATCGAGCCCGGAACCTATTTGCGGCGTGTGCTCGGAGAAGGCGTGGGAGAAGTCAACAGCGCGCACCATCAGGCGGTGGAACGCGCGGGCGATGGTCTGGCGGTGAGTGCCCGGGCTACGAACGACGGAACGGTCGAAGCGCTCGAATGGGCGGATGCGACAGGAAGGCCGTTTTTCCTCGCCGTCCAATGGCATCCTGAGCGAATGGACTTTTCCGAGCAATTTGCCGGACGGCTTTTTGAAACTTTTCTCTGGGAAGTGGGCGCGAATAAGTTAGTGAAACAGAGAATGATACGCCCGATGGCGCAATTGTGACTTCAATTCCAAGGCTCAAGCGCAGTCAAAGAGAAAGCAGGCTTTCTCCAGGCATTCCTGAATTCAATGTTACTCGTTGAACGTTTATTGTAGAACATGAAGCGCGATCTGGATAAAGCCTTTCGCATTCGGCCGCTTGTGCTCGATGGCGCGTTGGGAACGGAACTCGAAGGGCGCGGCGTCAATACCTCCGGCAAAAGCTGGACCGCAAAGGGACTCATCACGCATCCCGACCTAATCTATCGCGTGCATCGCGAGTATCTCTGGAAGGGGGCCGATATTCTGACCGCCAATACGTTCCGCACGAACCCGCGCGCGCTTAAAGATACGGGCCTGGATGCCGAAGCGCTCACGAAGAAGGCCGTCCGCATTGCACGCAAAGCACGCCGCATGAAGGACCGCGGACAGCAGATCGCCGGTTCGATCGCACCCGTGGAAGATTGTTTTTCGCCGGACCTGGTCCCACCCAGCGATGCGGCGCTTATCGAAGAACACCGCGTGATGGCGCGCTGGCTCGACGAAGCGCACGTCGATATTATCCTGATCGAAACGATGAGCACCCTGCGCGAAGCGCTTTGTGCACTCGAGGCCGCAAAAGAGGAGAGCGATCGGTACGTCTGGGTTTCCATCGTTCCCAAAGACGGGGAAACGATGCTGGACGGTTCGCCGCTCGATTATTCCATCCAGCGTATCAAGGAGGGGGGTGCGCACCTCGTCGCATTGAACTGTGCGCCCGTGAGTACCATGCTGGCGGCGCTGCCCCTGGTCGCAAAAACGGCGAAGCGCGCCGGCATCTGGTTCGGTTGCTATCCTAATAGTTCCGAACAGCGGCCGGACGGTTCCTGGAACTTACTCGCCTCGACCGACGAGCAGATGGCCGCCTGCACGCTCGAATGGATGAAGATGGGCGCGGTACTCGTCGGGAGCTGCTGTCACTCGACCCCACGCACGACCCAGGCGATCGAGACGCAACGCGATCTGTTTTACGTCGGGCTCGAGCATTTAGATTCCCTTCCGCCCCGCGAGGACGATTTGCCGTTCTAGCATTTCGAGAACGGCGTTCTTATTCCACACCCAGCGCCTTCTTATTCCACGTTCACGCCCAAATGGTAAAACGTGAAGGCCAATTGATCGGCGGTTTCGTTCAGGATCTTCGTCAGGGGTTTCCCGCCGCCGTGGCCCGCTTTGGTTTCGATCTCGATGAGTACCGGGTTCGGTCCCGCCTGATCGTGCTGTAACGTTGCGATGAACTTGAACGAATGTCCCGGAACGACACGGTCGTCATGGTCGGCCGTCGAAACGAGCGTGGCCGGATATTGGACGCCCGCTCGAAGGTTATGCAGCGGCGAATAACGATAGAGGTTGGAAAAATCGAGCGAGTCATCGCTCGTGCCGTATTCCGAAGCCCAGCCCCAGCCGATCGTGAACTTTTGATAGCGGAGCATGTCCATGACGCCAACTTCGGGCAGCGCAACTTGTGCAAGGTCCGGCCGCTGGCACATGACGGCGCCAATGAGTAAACCGCCGTTCGAACCTCCTTCGATCGCAAGCTTATTGTGCGACGTATAATGCTGTGCAACGAGATAATCGGCTGCGGCAATGAAATCGTCGAACACGTTTTGCTTGTGGAGTTTCATGCCGCCTTCGTGCCATGCTTTGCCGTATTCTCCACCGCCGCGGATATTCGGCTGTGCATAAATTCCTCCTTGTTCGATAAATGCAATGATGGAGGGACTAAAATGTGGCGTAAGGCTAATATCGAAGCCACCGTAGGCATACAGCTTCGTTGGATTTTGCCCATTGCGTACCATATCCTTTTTATGGACGATAAACATCGGCACGCGCGTTCCATCCTTACTCGTATAGAATACTTGTTCGGTCACAAAATCGTCGAGGTTGAAGGGCAGGTCCGTCTTATGAAACAGAGTAGACGATTTTGTATTTAAATTATAGCGATAGATCGTTGGCGGCGCCGTAAAGCCGGCAAAGGTATAAAACACTTCCGTATCGGCGCGCTTGCCGTCGAACCCGGAAACAGTTCCAAATCCGGGGAGCGTGACCTCGTTTTCCAGATGTCCGCGGCTATCGTACACATAGGCATGATTGGCCGCGTCCTTCATATAGCTTGCGATGATTTTGCCGCCGACATAGCCGAGGCCATCGAGCGTCTCGGCTTTGGCGGGAAGGATGGTCTCATACTCGTGCGGACGCGCGGGATCGATAAGCACGGCCCGGTTCGTCGGCGCGTCCTCGTCCGTGACCATCAGGAATTTGTCCCCGATGGCGTCGACCACATTGCAGTTATATCCAAACTCTGTTACGAGCGGATGGAACTCGGTCTCATCGGCGCGTTTCCACGAAATTAAATTTCCAATTTCGCCGCCCTGATTGATATAGAGAAAAATATATTTTTCGTCTTCGGTCGCATTGATCCCGAATACGCGGTCCTTGTGGGTCGAGTCCTGATAGACGAGTACGTCCTCCGATTGCAGCGTCCCTAACCGGTGATAATAGATCTTTTGGAACTCGCTCGAGGCGGTGTATTGGCCCGAACGAGGAGCATCGTACCGCTCATAAAAAAAACCATTTCGGAACCATTCGGGCGAACTATACCGCGCCCATTGCAGGCGGTCCGGAAGTTGCCGGCCTGTCGCGACGTCCCTGACAAAAATTTCTTCCCAGTCGGAGCCGGACTTGTGAATGCTATAGGCGAGATACCGATCGTCGTGCGAAAAACTGGTCGCGCCCAGGGAGGCGGTGCCATCTGCAGACAAAGTATTCGGATCGAGAAATACTTCCGGCGCGCCGTCGAGCCCTCGTTGACGATACATCACGGACTGATTTTGCAGGCCGTTATTCTTAAAGAAGAAATAGTAGTCGCCCACTTTATGCGGCGCGCTGATGCGCGGATAGTTGTAAAGCTGTTCGAGCCGTTTCCGGAGTTTTTCGCGATAGGGAATCTGGGATAGCTGTTGCTCGGTAACCGTATTCTCGGCTTCGACCCAGGCGTGCACGTCTGCCGAATCGACATTTTCTAACCAGCGGTAGGGATCGGAGACCTGCGTTCCGAAATAGGTATCGACCTGAGGAACGGTCCTCGTGGGCGGATAGGCAATCTGGCTCGATGCAGGGCCGGCGATCGTAAGGGTAACGACAAAGGCGAACACAAGATATTTCATGGAATTTTCTTAGTATTTCATCGAAGATTTTTTATAAAAAGAAATCGGCCCGGGACGCAAAAACTTTGCGAACGCGCCCGGGCCGAATATGGAATTTCGGAACGTTAGGCCGCAGCCGTTTCGGTCGTCTTCATTTCCTGCACTTCTTTACGAATTTCCTGCGCTTTGCGCTTTAATTCGTTCATTGCCTTGCGGACTCGCGTGCCGGCCGACTTATTCTGCTTGTCGTAGAATTTCTCGAAATCCTTTTCGAAACTGGCGAGCATGTCCTGCAATTCCTTATAACGGTTCATTCTGGGTACCTCCTGGTTGATGGTCAAGAACAAAAATGGGTTAAAAAACGGCCCAAAATCGGCAGAAGCAGAGCGAAAAAGCCCTCACACATCACTCGGCGCCGTTTTCGGAGCACTTAACTACACCCTAAAATACGAGTTTTTTTCGTAAAAAGCAAGTGCTTTATCGAAAAAAATGGGATTTTTGTACGATTCTTATGGAAAACTAAATCGCTCAACTCGACATTTTTGATCCTGTTTCTGGCCGGTTTATCGGAATTAAAGATTCCGAGTATGGAAATGTATTCCTCCGTATCGAAGTCGTTCGCCGGATACTGCGGGCAGATGGAACGATAGCTATCGCCCGAGGAACCAATATTCGAGCAGGGCGGCACTTTCGCGGAGGCGGTAGTAGGCGAGATCGAGTGGCGGTTGGTGAATGTGCGAGGGGCTTCCGATGGCGTGCATTCCGCAAAACTTGCACATTTCGCAGACTCTGGCGAGGTGGTACTGGTCGCTGATAATGACGAAATGGTCCCATCCCTGTCCGCGAAAAAGCTGGTCGTGGACGTAGCGGACCTGCTCGAGTGTCGTATGACTATCGGCCTCTTCGAGGATCTCGGATGGATCGACGCCTTGTTTTACGAGCTGCCGTTTTGCGACTTCGGCCTCGGCAAGTTCCCCCGGTGCGCTGGCGCCGGTGACGACAATGCGAGGGATCGCATGCGAGGTGAGGAGTTCATAGCCTAAATCGATCCGCTCCCGGAGCGCGGGGCTCGGCCGCTCGCCAAGGCCGTGGCCCCGCCAGACCGCAGCACCCAGCACGACGCCGGCGTCCGGATTAAAAGCCGAAATTTCTTCGATATTCGAATAGGTCGGAAAAAAGAACGCATAAAAAAATGCGACGACGATCAAAAAAATCGCGAGGGCTAATGTTTTTCGCACAATGCGGAAGATCCGGCGAGCGGTACCCAGGTCTTCACGAGATCGGGTCATGAGCGTCGCCAGGAGCGCGAACATTGCCAGGAGGAGCAAGACGGCGGCTTCGGGAGTGAACTCGTCGGGTGCGGTGCGTAGGATACCGAAATCGAGCCATAAGAGAATTCCAGAAAAGATCGCGAGACTGACGGCCCGGGCGCGGCCGATACGGCCGGGATGAATCAGCGCCAGAATCAGCAGGAATGCAACGCAAAGCGGGAACAGGAGCGACAGTACGTCGCTCATAGTCGTTACCCGAAAGTAGATCGGCGTCAGGCCCTGGCCTTCGTATCGGGCCTGGGTGAGCACGACAAAACTCACGATCTGCCCGGCGATCATTGCCAGGAAAAGCGTGCGCTTCAAGCGGCCTTCCCGACGGCCCGGGCGTGGCCGAAATTCAGAGTGAGAAGAAAAATCGCTCATCGCGTTTTTCATTAGACAAATGCGCCGCGTGGTGCGTTCGCAACGGTTCCCTCGCCGCGGCGAAGCGTTCACCTGAATCGTTAAACATTCACGAGCATTGCCGAACGGACGAACTGTTCGCTTTCATTAGAATGTTTGTAACGCAAATTCTCGTTTTTTGCGGTTGAGGAAGCAGGAGATGGAGCGAAACTCGCTCTGTCCAACAAAGCCCTCTTAGCGCAAAGCCCTTTTGGCGCGAAACGGGTAATTTTCGTTCCCAAACAAAGGGAGGTCAGCATAAGGAATTCGTTTTGGCGGAATTCACATTCATGGCGCTCGGAGGCGGGCGCGAAATCGGTGCTAACAGCTTTTATTACGGCCTTGATGGCACCGGCCTCTTGATCGATGCCGGGCTGCACCCGGAAAAAACCGGCTGGGCTGCATTTCCCGCGATCGAAGCGTTGGAAGGAAAGCCGGTCGATCATTTTTTAATTACCCATGCCCATACGGACCATTTAGGTGCCGTCCCATTTGTTCGCCAAAGTTATCCGGACGTCCCACTCTATGCAACGAGCGAAACGATCGAACTGGCGAAGATCATGCTCGTAAATTCGGCCAGTTTACTGCCGAAACAGCATTCGCAGGAAGTGATCGACCGGCTGCCGTTCTATAATGTGCTGGCGTTGCCGGAAACGATCCAAAAAATGCGTCCCCTCGAACTGGGGACCTCCCAGGAACTTACTTCTCGCGAAGCCGCAGGAACGGGAATCAAGGTCACTTATTATCCCAGCGGCCATATTCTGGGCGCGGCGGGAGTCCTGATGGAGTGTAACGGGAGGCGGATTTTCCATACCGGAGATACGTCGCTCCACCCGCAGCACCTCATCGCCGGAGCGCAGCTACCCGAAGGCCCGATCGATGTGCTCGTTTCGGAGTCGACGAACGGCGTGGTCGATGCGTACCTGACACATTCGCGCGAAAAAGAGCTGGAGCGCCTGATCGTGACGATCAATGAGACGCTGGCGGCCGATGGATCGGTGCTAATTCCCGTCTTTGCCCTTGGCAAGTTGCAGGAAATGCTGACGATGATCGGGCAGGCGATGCAGGAAGGAAAAATTCCCAAGGTCCCGATCTATACCGGCGGTATGGGAAGAAAAGTAAGTGCCATCTACGATCAATTTTTAACGAGCCGATCGCGCACGAACGAGGTCGATAAGACCTCCGACGTCGAACAGCAGGAGCTTCCGAGGCGGGACGCGCTGTTTGGCGGCAAATATTTCCGCGAACCGAGCATCGTCATGGCGGCCAGCGGCATGATGCAGGACGGCACGGCGAGCTATCTGCTGGCGCAACGCTGGCTGCGGCACGCGCATTTTGCGATCTGTTTCGTGGGCTATACCGATCCTCGAACGCCGGGCTATGTGGTCTCCCACGCCCAGCGGGAAACACGGATCAAATTCGGCTCGATGAAGCGCGAAGTTCCCGTCCGTTGCCGCATCGAACGCTTTCGGTTCAGCGCACATGCTCGCCGCGAAGAACTGCTCGAGATCGTCCGGCGACTAAAGCCGAAGCACGTGGTCCTCACGCACGGCGATGAAAAAGCGATCTCCGCCTTCGGAGAACTCATCCTCGAAAACTTCCCAGACATGATCGTGAGCGCCCCCGAAGTCGGGAAGTGGTATCGGCTGGATTAATATTGGCCGGACCCATGTGCGCTTCCCAGGAAGGATGACTGTCCGCATAGCACCGTGTATAGGAATTCGCGATTGAATCAAATTTCGCAAAGACTGCCGATGCTCCGCTACCCGAGTCGGCTAACGAACAAGTTCCCGGAACTCCGGCGGTCGAGTCCACGGTGACGGTAATGTAAGTCGAAGGATTATAGTCTCTCTGCACATGCAGGCTAACGGAAAAAGCTCCGCCGTAGTAAGGAAATGGTGCGATGTGTAATTGTATCGGATTTGGTGGCAAACCTAATGAAGAATAAACTTCTAAACGGAGTTGGTGAAAACAACCGAAAACAGAGGGTTTATGAGCAAAATCAAAATAGTCTTTAAGAAATTGGGTTGTAAGAAAACGCATTTAAGAAGCAGCGGAACAGGCCAAAAAAGGAACTAACCGCACGGCTCATCGCTTATAGACCGCCCGAAAAACGGACTTATCAACAGATTTGGAGAAATTGCGAGTGGCAACGGATAAAAATGGCGTTTTTAAAACGCGAGCGACGAAACAGGACGAAGTCCAGCGGAAATGGCACCTGGTGGATGCCGAAGGACAGACGGTCGGCCGTTTGGCTACACGCGTAGCGACGCTGCTTCGTGGAAAGCACAAAGCGACCTTCTCGCCGCATGTCGATACCGGCGATTTTGTCGTCGTTGTGAACGCCGCAAAAGTCAAAATGACCGGCAAGCGTATGTCGCAAAAGGAGTACTATCACAACACATTGTACCCCGGTGGCGCCCGTTTCGAGAAATTTCAGGAAGTCCTCGCGAAGCATCCCGAGCGGATCGTTTCCGAGGCTGTTCGCGGTATGCTGCCTAAAAATTCGCTCGGTGTAAAGACATTCAAGAAATTGAAGGTCTATGCCGGGGCCGAACACGAGCACGCGGCACAGAACCCCCAGCCGTTTACGATCGGATAATTCAGATTAAAACTTAAGACATTGGCAAAGCAAGCAGATATTTACGTAGGCCGCCGCAAAAACGCAGTCGCGCGAGTTTTTCTAACTCCCGCTGCCGGTGGATCCGCCTCGACGATCACGATCAACGGCCGCTCGTTCGAGAATTTCTTCCCGAATCCGCTCCACCGCGATGACGTCGTTCGTCCCTTCAAGGTAACGAATACGCTCGGTAGTTTTAATGTGAGCGCGAACGTTATGGGCGGTGGCACCACGGGCCAGTCGGGCGCGGTGCGTCTTGCGATCGCCCGGGCGTTGGCCGAAATGAACGATGAGAACCGTCCGCTTTTACGCAAGGAAGAGCTTTTGACACGCGATCCACGAATGGTCGAGCGTAAAAAGCCGGGCCGGCCGGGAGCACGGAAGAAATTCCAGTTCTCCAAACGATAAGTTTACTAATCGTAGTGGCGCGGTTTCGCGCCGCTACATTCACATCACAGATACGGATACAGCCGAATTACGCGGTGTTCGCTACGGCGAATCGTACTAAGGCTCCGTAGAGACCGGATGAGAATCATGAGCGATCATGATCGATCGTCCTTTAACCAAATACAGACATGCGAGTTAGTTTAGAAGACCTCCTGGCCTCCGGTGCTCACTTTGGGCACCTCACCCGCCGTTGGAATCCGAAGATGAAACCTTACATCTTCATGGAACGAAACGGCATTCACATCATCGACCTCAAGAAAACGCAGGCGCTGGCAGAGGAAGCTCTGAATGCAGCGGAAAAGCTTGCGGCCGAAGGAAAGAAATTCCTTTTCGTCGCTACGAAAAAGCAGCTTCGGCAGATGGTCCGCGAAGAGGCCGAGCGCTCGGGCCAGTTTTATGCGATCGACCGCTGGCCGGGCGGAATGCTGACGAATTTTTCGACGATCCGCAAATCGCTCAAGCGCCTCCAGCAGATCGAGAAGATGGAAGAAGAAGGTTCCATCGAGAATTTCACCAAGCGCGAGCGTTTGGATTTCACCCGCGAAAAGGAAAAACTCACGAATACGCTCGGCGGTATTGTCGAAATGCGCGGACTGCCTTCGGCCATGCTCATTATCGATATTAAGAAAGAGCATATCGCGGTCGAAGAAGCACGCAAGCTCGGAATTCCGATCTTCGCGCTGGTCGATACGAACGTCGATCCGGACTTAGTCGATTATCCGATCCCGGCCAATGACGATGCGTTGCGTTCGGTGCAGCTCTTCGTGCATGCCTTTGCGGAAGCGATCAATATGGGCCGTGCGGCTGCCAAAGCGCGCCGTACCGATGAAAGTGCGCAGGAAGGCAGGCCGGAAATGAACCTCGAACGCCGCGGCCGGCGCATTGAAGTCGAAGATTTCACTACGGTTCAGCCCGAGCCGGCTACCGCAGCAGCATAAAGCGGTGTGTTTAAGGGCGTCCATGGACGCCCTTACTTTAAACGGATTTTTTTAGAATAATAATCGGACGTGCATGAGGCACGTCGTACAGGTAAATTTGATATGGCAGTATCGGCAGAATCAGTAAAAAAACTTCGGGATAAGACGGGCGCCGGAATGGCGGACTGTAAAAAAGCACTCGAAGAAGCTCAGGGCGACGAATCGAAAGCGATCGAAGTCCTTCGAAAGAAAGGCGCCGCATCCGCAGCCAAGCGGTCCGACCGCATTGCTAAAGAGGGCGTGATAGCAGCGCGTGTTTCGGAAGATAAAAAGCGCGGGGTCCTCGCGGAAGTGAATTCCGAAACCGATTTTGTGGCTCGGAACGAGTCCTTTATTCAATTTGCGCAGGAGATCGCCGATGCGGCACTCGCGGCGAACGCGAATTCGCACGAAGAATTTTTGCTCGCGAAACTTTCGAACGGAGCTACCATCTCCGAGGAAGTCGGCGCGCAGACCGGCCGCCTGGGCGAAAAACTGGAAGCTCGCCGTTTTGAGATGCTCACCGAGCCGAATGGATTTGTCACCAGCTATATTCATCCCGGAGCAAAACTGGGCGTATTGGTCGCCATTTCGGGCAGTTCGAATGCTGTGGCATTAGGGCGTGATATTGCGATGCAGGTGGCCGCGATGAACCCGATGGCGCTCGATCGCTCCCAGATTTCAAGCACGCAGATCGAGAAAGAGCTCGAAATTTATCGCACGCAGGCGCGTAATGAAGGCAAAAAGGAAGAGATCATCGACCGCATTGCCAAAAACAAGCTCGAAAAATTTTACCAGGACAATTGCCTTGTCGAACAGAGCTTTATTAAGGACGCCGCAAAAACGATCACCGACCTCCTGACCGAATCGGGCAATCTCAAAGTGACGGGATTTGTCCGCATGCAGCTCGGTGAGATGCACAAGCATGCCGAGCCGGCGGCGGAAGAAGCAGTGGCATAATTCTTCGCCGTGGTCCTGCCATGGCTTTTTGTTCCCATGCATTCGAACCTTCGCTATAAACGTATTCTGCTCAAACTTTCAGGGGAAGCCCTGATGGGCGACCGCGAATACGGTATCGATCCGAAAATGATCGAACAGTTCGCGAAAGATGTCTGCGAGACGGCCCGCATGGGCGCCGAGATCGGGATCGTGGTCGGCGGCGGGAACATTTATCGAGGCGTCTCCGGAAGCATCGACGGGATCAGCCGGGTGCAGGGCGACCACATGGGGATGCTCGCGACGATGATCAATGCGCTCGCGCTCCAAAATGCGATCGAAGCGGAAGGGCTCTATAGCCGCCTCATGTCGGCCATCACGATGACGCAATTTGCCGAGCCATTCATTCGCCGGAAAGCGATCCGGCATTTGGAAAAAGGCCGCGTCGTGATCTTCGGGTGCGGTACCGGGAACCCATTTTTTACGACCGATACTGCGGCCGCCTTGCGCGCCATCGAAGTCGATGCCGAAGCGGTCTTCAAAGGGACGCGCGTCGATGGGATCTACGACTCGGACCCCGAAAAAAATCCTGACGCCCAGCATATTCCCTCGATCCAGTATCGCGAAGTGCTGCGGCGCGATCTCCGGGTCATGGACCTCACCGCGATCACGCTCTGCCAGGAAAACAATCTCCCGATCGTCGTCTTCAACATGAACCGCAAGGGTAATCTCCAGAAAGTATTGACGGAGCGTAGTGTGGGAAGTATCGTGACGGTCTGAAGGCGACCGCAGGAATTTTTAGGGGATGTATGGATCGGGGCTGCTGTTTTACGTCCATCGTTTTACGGTGCTCGCGCAAACGCACCGGAGCGAACGTGCGCTGGGAATCAATTTTTTAAGGTATCTTCCAAAACCTTACGTTCAGGCAATGACCACCATCAAAGAAATTCTCTCCGATTGTGAAACCCGCATGTCGAAGGCGGTCGAAAGCGTCCGGCATGAGCTCTCGAAAATTCGTACCGGCCGCGCGACGACGGCATTGCTCGATAGCGTGAAAGTCGAAGCATATGGCAGCGAGGTCCCCTTGAATCAGGTTGCGAACCTGAGCGTGAGCGACGCTCACACGATCACCGTGCAAGTGTGGGATAAGGGCCAGATGGGACCGGTCGAAAAGGCGATCCGGAATGCAAATTTAGGGCTCAATCCGATGAACGATGGCCAGGTCATTCGCGTCCCTATGCCACCGCTTACCGAGGAACGGCGTCGCGAGATTTCGAAGCTCGTCAAGAAATTCGGGGAAGAGGGGAAAGTTGCGATTCGCAATGTTCGCCGCGATGCCATCGAGCATTTGAAAAAATCGGAAAAAGCCGAGCACTTCCGCGAGGACGATCGTAAGCGCGGCGAAGAAGACGTCCAAAAAAAGACCGACCATCACACGAAGGAAATCGATTCGCTCATTGCGACGAAAGAAAAAGAAGTCATGGCCGTATAGATGTTCCCACTCGATCGCTCACTCTTTTTCGTTATCAATCATGGCCTGAAAAGTAGTGTGAACGATCTTTGGCTCGGCTACGCGACGTGGCTGGGCAATGGATGGATCGCATTCCCTCTTGCTCTTATTGTTCTTTTTACGATCGACCGAAAATCGTTTTGGAGCCATGTCCTGCTCCTTGCCATTGCCGGAACGATTGGAGGCGTTGCCCTTAATCTCATTAAACATGCAGTGCATGCCCCCCGTCCGCTGACCGTCTTTGCTTCCGATATTGCAATGGGACGCACCTATATTAATGTGTTGTTTGAGAAGTTATATTGGGATTCTTTTCCTTCCGGTCATTCACAGACCGCCTTTAGCGTCGCCGCGGTGCTCGTGTGGGTTCGAAAACGGTCCTTCCTTCTCCAGGATTGGGGTTCGGTCGCGATCTACACAATCGCGGCGCTTGTTCCCATTTCCCGGATCTATTGCGGCGCCCATTTCCCCTCGGACGTGGTGGCCGGAACGGCAATTGGCTTAGTTTCTTCGCAATGCTCCTGCTGGGCTTTTGACCGGTGGCAGAGAAGGCGATTGAATCTGAATGCTCGTACCGAGCGTCCACAATGGGAGTCGATATAACTGGCGATATCGTTCGCTGGTATAATTCATGCTAAGGTCTCGGCCAGGAGGGGCTATGTTTCCTGGCTTCATGTTCGCCACCGGCATTGAGAACAGTTATCCGACCATCGACGGCGGACGCCTTCGCGTCGATGAAATGGAAAAATGCCGGCATTACACGTTGTGGAAAAAGGATTTCGATAAAGTCGAAGAGCTGGGGATCGAATTTTTGCGGTATGGCCCTCCCATTCACCGCACCTGGATCGGCCACATGCGCTATGACTGGGATTTTGCCGACATCACTTTTCAGGATTTAAAGCGCCGTGGTATCATTCCCATCGCCGATCTTTGCCATTTTGGAGTGCCGGACTGGATTGGGAATTTTCAGAATCCGGAATTTCCGGACCGGTTTGCCGAATATGCGAAAGCATTCGCAGAACGGTTCCCGTGGGTCCAGCTCTATACGCCGGTAAATGAAATGTATGTGTGCGCCACCTTCTCGGCCTATTACGGATGGTGGAACGAAGCTCTAACGGGCGATGCCGCATTCGTTACGGCGCTGAAGCATATCGTGAAAGCGAATGTCCTTGCGATGCATGCGATCCTGTCCGTCCGGCCGGATGCGATTTTTATTCAAAGCGAATCTTCGGAATATTTTCATGCCGAGGGACCGGACGCATTGCATCCGGCGGAGCTTATGAACGCTCGTCGCTTTTTATCCCTCGATCTTAATTACGGCATTCGGGTCAATTCGGAAATGTATGAATACCTTCTCGATCATGGGATGACACGCGAAGAATACCATTTCTTTCTCGACAATCACCTGAAGCATCATTGCATTATGGGGAATGATTACTATATCACGAACGAGCACCGCGTCTCCCCGGACGGGACGACCCGGCCGTCCGGAGAAATTTTCGGGTACGAGGAAATCACGACGCAGTATTACGATCGTTATGTCCTTCCTGTCATGCATACGGAGACGAACATCCGCGAGGGCTCGACCGGCGAAGAAGCGGTGAACTGGCTCTGGAAAGAGTGGGCAAATGTATTGCGGGTCCGAAATAATGGAGTTCCCATTGTCGGCTTTACGTGGTACTCCCTTACGGACCAGGTGGACTGGGATACGGCGTTGCGGGAGAACAACGGACATGTGAATCCGCTTGGCCTTTACGATCTCGATCGAAATCCACGGAACGTCGGCATTGCCTATCGAGAACTGATTAAAAGCTGGAGCGAGGTGCTTCCCACGGAGAGCCGCTGTTTGCAGGTCCCCGTCGTTCCGTTAAAGCTGGAGCAGCATGCGGCTCAGTCGAACGGAAAAGTGTATCGTCATCGCACCCGGATGTCATGAAGGAAGATTTTGAAGGAAGAACGGCGCTCGTCACCGGAGCGGCGAGTGGGATTGGTTTCGCGATCGCAAAACTCTTCGCGGCAATGGGAGCGAATGTTGTAATGGTCGATCGAAACGAAACGACGGCCAGCGAGGCTAAAACGAAGATCGAGCAGGAAATTTCGCACGCGCAAATCCTGACCGCCATTTGCGATGTTTCCCGGGAAAACGATGTAAAACGGACCGTTCAGACGACCCTCGAACGATTTCAGACGCTCGACATTCTCGTTAACAATGCCGGCCTGATGGTCTTTAAGCCGCTCGAAGACCATACCCTGGAAGACTGGAATAAAGTGCTCTCGGTCGACTTACTGGGTGCATTCCTTTTTATTCGAGAAGCTTTTCGAATCATGAAGCCGGGAAGCGCGATCGTCAATATTTCGAGCGTGCACGCGGTGGAAACGACTCCTCGGGTAGCGGCCTATGCGGCAGCCAAGGCGGCGCTGGTATCGCTAACGCACAGTGCCTCGATCGAAGGAAAGCCGAAGGGGATTCGTGCAAATTGTATTCTCCCCGGGGCTGTCGATACCCCCATGCTTTGGAATAATCCAAATATTAAAGACGGTCTGGAAGTCATCAATAAATCGGATGTCGGAAAACCCGAAGAAATTGCTTCTGTGGTGGCATTTTTAGCATCCCCTCGCGCGAGTTTCGTGCAGGGTGCAGCCGTCAGCGTCGATGGCGGAAGATTGAGCCATTTGTAGGCGCTCACATTTCGAAGGTTGTCTAAAAAATGAATAGAAGTTTATTTGCGGCATTATCTCGCCGTTCTCGCGTTTATTAGTTCAATTAAAAGAAAGGTTTTATCGTGCGTTATAGATGGCGCCTGCCGGAAGCTCATCAGGGGCGGCCGGAAGACGACGAATATGCGCGGGAACTTACCAGATCGATCCATGTACCCGAAAGTATCGCTCGGATCCTCATAGCGCGCGGGGTTCACACCTTCGACGAAGCGCGCGATTATTTCCGCCCGCAACTCGACCGGCTCTACGATCCATTCCTGATGGACGATATGGCCCGTGCAACCGAACGCATCGAGCGGGCAATCCGCGAAGGTGAGCGAATTACGATCTATGGGGACTACGATGTCGATGGCACGACGAGTACGGCGATGCTCACGTTGTTTTTCGAGTCGATCGGTGTTCACGTTGCATATCACGTTCCTGACCGCTTTCGAGAGGGCTACGGCCTTTCGATCGCGGGGATTGATCGCTGTTTTGCAGCCGAGGGTGGCTCCCCGAGCCTGATCCTTACGATCGATTGCGGCATTACTGCGATAGATGCGGTTGCCTATGCCCAGTCCCGAGGGGCCGACGTGATTATTTGTGACCATCATGAACCGCTTCGGCAAAATGGTGAACCGGTGCTCCCGGAAGCGTACGCTATTTTAAATCCGATCAAAGGCCGGTGCGAATACCCGAATAAACATCTTTGCGGTTGTGGCGTAGGATTCAAGCTGATCCAGGCGCTCTCGAAACAATTCGATCTGGCCGACCGGGCGTATGACTTTCTCGATTTTGTCGCACTCGCCAGTTCGGCAGATATCGTTTCCCTGCAAGGTGAAAACCGAATTCTTACGTCATTTGGGCTTAAGCAGATTAATGAGCGTGCTCGTCCGGGGATACGAGCGCTTGTGCGCGCCGCGCAACTGCGCTTAGGAAAGATCAGCACCAGCCAGGTCGTTTTTGGACTGGCGCCGAGGATCAATGCTGCCGGCCGGCTTGGGGATGCTGCACGCGCCGTACAGCTCCTGACAGCAAAAACGGACGATGAAGCACAGCACCACGCAGCCGAACTCGAATTCGAAAATTCGAACCGCCGAAAAATTGACGAAGATGCATTCTTCGAAGCCTGCGGTGTCGTCGATGAAGTACTAAACCGTTCCCACGATCGCATCATTGTTTTGCATAATTCCACCTGGCATGCCGGGGTGATTGGAATCGTGGCTTCCCGGCTCGTCGAGCGGTATCATTTGCCCGTCGTTTTACTTACGACGATCGATGGAGTCGCAAAGGGAAGCGCGCGCTCGATCATGGGTTTCGATATCCATTCTGCGATCAAGCGCTGTGAAGATAAAGTGATGACCTTCGGCGGGCACAAATACGCAGCCGGCGTTTCGATTGCTGTGGACCGTGTCGCCGAATTTCGAACGGCCATCAATGCCGTGGCGACGGAGATGATCTCGGACGACATGCTGGAACCGGAGCTTCGGATCGATGCTACGATCGATCTCTTTGAACTGAATCCAAAGTTTTTTGCAATTACGCGTCAGTTCCAGCCGTTTGGTCCCGATAATATGAGGCCGCTATTCCATGCGAGGAATGTCGAAGTGACGGGTGTTCCAAGGATTGTGGGCAAAACGACACCGCACCTGAAATTTCAAGTCCGTTCGTCTTCGGACACTCCTTCGAATGCAGTGTCCCTTGCGCCGAATGTTACACCGTTTATATTGGGCGGAGCATCCATCGAAGCCATTGCTTTTGGATTGGGAGAGCGGATCGCAGAACTCCGAACGCCCGATGGAAGGCCTCGCAGGGATCTGGAGATGGTTTTCGTACTCGAAGAAAATGAGTTTAATGGCCGAGTAACACCGCAGCTTGTGGTCCGAGATTTTATGTGACATTTCACTAATCTTTTTTGCCCGATCTTCGTTTGGTGGGCCGGAAACTCTCCGACCCAACAACTGAATCGAATGAGCGAACCGAATACGATGATGCCAACTCCTCCGGCATCGCCCCTGACCGCTGCCCCAACCACGGACGGCCATACGAATGGCCAATCTCCGAAGCGGCTTTTAATAGGAATCCCGAAAGAAATTCGCACTGGCGAACGGCGCGTCGCGGCGACACCGGATACCGCGCAAAAACTCCAGAAGCTCGGCTTTGATATACTGATCGAGCGCACCGCCGGCGACATGGCCGATTTTCCCGATGCGCGCTACGCAGAGGCCGGCTGCCGCATCGCCGCTGACGCAACGGAGGTCTGGTCGCACGCGAATATCATTCTGAAAGTCCGCGCCCCCGAGCAGAACGAGTTCGGGCTGCTTCGCGAAGGCCAGACGATGATTTCGTTTCTTGCGCCGGCGCAGAATGCCGATCTCGTAAAACGGCTCGCGGAACGAAAGGCGAATGTCCTTGCGATCGACGCCGTTCCCCGCATCACACGGGCCCAGAAAGAAGATGCGCTCTCTTCGATGGCCAATATCGCCGGTTACCGCGCCATCGTGGAGGCGGCAAATCTATTCCCACGGTTTTTTACCGGGCAAATTACTGCCGCAGGAAAAATTCCACCGGCGAAAATTCTCGTTATCGGCGCAGGCGTTGCAGGCCTGGCGGCGATCGGTGCCGGAAAAGCCCTCGGCGCGATCGTTCGCGCCTTCGATGTGCGGCCATCGGTAAAAGAGCAGATCCAAAGTATGGGCGCCGATTTTCTCGAAGTGAAAATTCAGGAGTCTGGCGAAGGCACGGGCGGATATGCGAAAGAGATGAGCCCCGAGTTTATTAAAGCCGAGATGGAGCTCTTCGCGAAACAAGCGAAAGAGGTCGATATTATCGTGACCACGGCGCTGATTCCCGGAAGACCCGCACCGAAGCTCATCACCAGGGAGATGGTCGAGTCGATGAGAGAAGGTTCCGTCATTGTCGACCTGGCTGCCGAGAACGGCGGCAACTGTGAGCTGACGCAGCCTGGAAAAGTTATCGTCCATCGAGGCGTGTCGATTGTCGGGTATACCGATCTTCCGAGCCGGATGGCCTCGCAGGCGAGCCAGTTGTACGGAATGAACCTGTATCATCTGCTCGACGATATGGGCGGGTCTGCGAAGTTCCATATCGATCTCGAAGATGAAGTGGTCCGGGGCGCGCTCGTCACGACGAATGGACAAGTCCTGTGGCCGCCGCCGAAGAAGGAGGCCCCGCCGCCTCCGGCCGCTCCAAAACCAACCGCTGCCGTTGCTCCAAACGTGGAGAAGAAAAAATCGAGTGCCGGACAAGCGGTGACGATCGCACTGGGCATCGTCGTGTTCCTTGGGCTTGCGATGGGCGCCCCGACATCGTTCCTTCAACATTTTACCGTGTTCGTGCTTGCCGTATTTCTCGGCTGGCAGGTCATCTGGAACGTTACGCCCGCACTTCACACGCCGCTCATGTCGGTCACGAATGCGATCTCGGGCATTATTATTATTGGCGGTATGGCGCAACTCGGCGGAAATATCTCTTCTGCCGTGCTCTGGCTTTGCATTGTAGCCGTGTTTGTCGCCAGTATCAATATTTTTGGTGGGTTCCTCGTCACGCAGCGAATGCTCAAGATGTTCCGCAAATAATTATTATCTCGAAGTACTGACTCCATGGGCAACAGTTTCGCAACCACCAGTTACATTGCCGCGATCGCGCTCTTTATCCTGAGCCTCAGCGGACTCTCCCAGCACCGGACCTCCCGGCGCGGTAACCTATTCGGAATGATCGGAATGCTGCTTGCGCTGATTGCAACGGCTGTGCTCATTCCATCGAATGGCATCGCGCCACTGATCGCCGCCATCGTTCCGGGCGCCGTCATTGGCAGCGTTCTCGCCTCCCGCGTCGCAATGACCTCGATGCCGGAGCTGGTTGCGATGCTCCACAGCTTTGTCGGGGCGGCTGCCGTGCTTGTGGGGATCAGTAACTATCTCGGCGGTTCCCACGGCCTGACCGGTGGCGACCTGACCATTCACGAACTCGAAATTTATATCGGGGTCTTTATTGGTGCGATCACCTTTACGGGCTCCATCGTTGCATTTGGAAAATTGAATGGGAAGATCTCGGGAAAACCGCTTTTGCTTCCCGCGCGGCATGTCCTCAATCTCCTTATGGTCCTTGCCGTGATCGTCCTTGGGGTCGTCTTTATGTCGAGCGCCGAAGGGGCCGGCATGACGCCGCTCCTCATCATGACGGCGATTGCCTTTGTCATCGGGATCCATCTGGTCATGGCGATCGGCGGTGCGGATATGCCGGTCGTGGTTTCTATGCTCAATAGCTATTCGGGCTGGGCCGCAGCGGCCGCGGGATTTATGCTCGAGAATGACCTGCTGATCGTCACCGGCGCACTCGTCGGAAGTTCGGGAGCGATCCTTAGCTTCATTATGTGCCGCGCGATGAACCGCTCGTTCATCAGTGTGATCCTGGGCGGATTCGGGACCGCCGAAGGCGTGGCGCCCGGAGCCGGCGGCGAGCCTCAGGGCGAAGTAACGCCGATCGATATCGATGGAACAGCGGAACTCCTTTCCGATGCGAAGAGCGTTATTATCGTTCCAGGTTATGGCGTCGCTGTGGCCCAGGCGCAGCACTCTCTTGCCGAAATGGTCAAGCTGTTGCGCGATGCCGGAGTGGCGGTCCGGTTCGGAATCCATCCGGTTGCCGGCCGTTTACCGGGTCATATGAATGTGCTGCTCGCGGAAGCAAACGTTCCCTATGATATCGTTTTCGAAATGGACGAGATCAATCACGATTTCCCTGCCACGGACGTCGCAATGGTGATCGGTGCGAACGATATCGTGAACCCTGCCGCGCTGGAAGACCCGACGAGTCCCATCGCCGGAATGCCGGTGCTCGAGGTCTGGAAAGCGAAGACGGCGGTTGTGATGAAGCGCTCGATGGCCTCGGGGTACGCCGGCATCGACAATCCGCTCTTCTACAAAGAAAATACGCGCATGCTCTTCGGCGACGCGAAGAAGAACGTCGATGCCCTGGTCGCGAAGCTCAGGGAACTTGTGACGGCGTAATGGCCCCAAAGATTCGCTGTGCCTGGGCCTCCCTGGAAAAGGAGTCGCTCCTGGCGCACTATCACGATACGGAATGGGGTGTTCCGGAACATGACGATCGGAAGCTCCTTGCCAAGCTCATTCTGGACGGTGCGCAGGCAGGACTGAGTTGGGTCACTATTCTTCGAAAGAAAGAAGGCTACCTGAAAGCATTTCGGAATTTCGATCCGGAGATCGTGGCGCGATTCGGCAAGCGGGACATCGAGCGGCTCCTGAACGACGAAGGAATTATTCGCAATCGTCAAAAGATCGAATCGGCCATCGGGAATGCAAAAGCGTTTCTCACGATGCGAGAAGAAGGCAAAGACTTCGATGAATTTATCTGGCAATGTACGGACGGTCGCACGATCCAGAACCGCTTCCGATCCATAAAAGAGGTCCCGGCCAAAACAAAGGAGTCCGAGGCATTGAGCAAAGCATTGAAAGAACGCGGGTTTTCGTTCGTTGGGCCGACGATCGTCTATGCCTTCATGCAAGCCGTTGGAATGGTGAACGACCACACCACGGACTGCTTCCGGCATAAGGAATTGCGGTAACTAAAACGGGCGTTTCTCGTGTTTCCCTTGTCTCATAACAGGACGCATATGAAAAATTTCATCCCTTTGGCGACATGTTCCCTGGTAGTGATTTGTGTGTTATCCTCCTGTCGGGCCGTTCCCAGTAATTCGAATAATACCGGGAATGATACGACGTCCGGGCCGAACGCATTGCCTTCCGCGATCTCAGGGCTGGTGCTCGAAGGTCCGATCTCTCCGGTTTCCAAACCGAATGTACCGAACGAACAGCCGCTTGCCGGAGCGCCGGTCACGATCACGAATGCTGCGAACAGCACGATCGTTGCTACCGTCACGAGCGATACGGCGGGGAAGTTATTGGTACGCGTGAATGCCGGTTCGTATATGCTCACGGCCGGAGAGATCGCGAACGGCAGTTTTCCGCGGCCGCCGCAGGCGCAGGTCATTCAGGTCCCGAACAACACCACGGTTTACGATACGCTGCATTACGATACGGGAATTCGGTAAGCCGAAAACCTTTTGCATCCGTCTTCCTGCTCGTAGGTACGACTTTCTTTCTTTGTTCTTTTTTTTCCTGTTCGAATTTTGAAAAAGACCATCCTTCTTCTGGGCTCCGGAGAACTCGGAAAAGAATTGACGATTGCCCTAAAGCGGCTCGGCCAGCGGGTGATCGCGGTCGATTCGTATGAGGGTGCGCCGGCACAGCACGTGACCGAGGAGCGCGCCGTCATCAACATGCTCGATGCGAACGGTCTCGATCGCCTCGTCGCACAATACCAACCCGATATTATCGTTCCGGAGATCGAAGCGATCCGTACGGAACGATTCTATGACTACGAACGACGGGGCATCGAAGTGATCCCAAGTGCGCGGGCCGCGAACTTCACGATGAACCGCAAAGCCATTCGCGATCTGGCTTCGAACGAATTAGGGCTCCAAACGGCCCGATATGCCTATGCAAAAACGCTCGAAGAATTTCGATCTGCCATTGTGAAGATCGGAATTCCGTGCGTCGTGAAGCCGCTCATGTCCTCCTCTGGCAAAGGGCAATCGTATGTTCGGAACGAAAACGAGATCGAACAGGCGTGGGAGATCGCGATGACGAAAAGCCGCGCGAAGAACGAGGAGGTGATCGTCGAGGAATTTGTATCGTTCGATTCGGAGATCACCCTGCTCACGATCACGCAGCGAAACGGCGAGACGCTCTTCTGTCCGCCGATCGGTCACCGGCAGGAGCGCGGCGATTACATGGAAAGCTGGCAGCCAGCAGAGATCAGCCCGGAGCATCTTGCCGAGGCCAAACGGATGGCGGGCGCCGTCACCAAAGCGCTCACGGGTTTTGGCATTTGGGGAGTGGAGTTTTTTCTTTCGAGGAAAAGTGGAGTCTATTTTTCGGAGCTTTCGCCGCGTCCGCACGATACCGGCATGGTGACGATGAGCGGTTCACAGAATTTTACGGAGTTCGAGCTTCATGCCCGCGCGGTACTTGGTCTGCCCATTCCAGAGATCGTGTTGGAGCGCGCCGGAGCAAGCGCCGTTATTCTGGCTCCGGAAGAATCCTCAACAGAGCCGCGATATGAAGGCATTGCGGAGGCACTTTCCATTCCCGGCATCGATATTCGCATTTTCGGAAAGCCCACAACACGGAAATATCGCCGCATGGGCGTTGTGTTGGCGCACGATAAGATTGGAACCCCAATTGATTCGCTGCGCACTCGGGCAAAAGAGGCGGCGGCGAAAGTGCGGGTGATACTTAACTCGTAATTTTTGCTTCGTCTGGCTTTGGCTTGAATTTTTCGATCCATCCTTGAAATTGCCAGGGACGAAGGAAAAGCCAAACACCGAGAACCAGTTGAACGGAGTACGGAAAAAGAAATTCCCAATTAATTCGCGTGTCAAATAACAATGGATTAAAAAATACAATCTCGCGAAGAAATCCAAGCAAGGCATTAAGGGAAATATAAAGTCCTATAGCACTAAAAACAACTATCTCGATGCTTTCTTTTGTAAGTGGGGCTTCGTAGTAATCCTGAATCTCAATAACCTCAGGAAGTTTTTCGGAAACGCCTTCTATCTGGCCCTGAGTAAACGGCTCATCTGGAACTAATTTAATATCATCTGAAAGCGATGGGATTGCAAAAACCTTTTGCATGAGCCACTCGCTTTTGATCCATAACAGCGAGATAGCAGCAAGGAAGATACAAATTCCTATAGCTGTTGCAAGCCATCCTGTAGCCCCTTGACTCCTAACTATGATTTGATAGAAAGTACCCACGCTTGAAATCAGGCTAAAAACAAGATATAGCGCGAACAGCCGAAATACGAGAACGACGAATTGCCTTTTGGTCATACACAGTGCCTTCAAAAAAACAAATATACGGCCCGACATCACGGTGATATTAAATTTTTTTCGGACTGCATATTTATGCAACTTCCTGCATAAATATGCGTTACCCTTTTCGTGAAGCAATTACGAGCGGCGGTATTTGGGGCTTCGGGGTATTCCGGTGGAGAGCTGGTGCGCCTCCTGGAGCGGCATCCGAATGTGACCCTTGCAAAGGCGTTTGCCCGGAGCATGGCCGGCGAACTCGTTGGAGACGTTCTACCGGGATATTCCTCCGCTGCCGGACAGCGATTTGAGGAGTTTACCACTGGAATCGAACTCGATGCAGAAATTTGCTTTCTGGCGCTGCCCCATGGAGAAGCGATGGAGATCGCTCCGGGGCTCCTCGATCGGGGAAAGATCGTCATAGATTTAAGCGGCGACCATCGCCTTACGGACCGCGCCCTGTTCGAGAAATATTACAAGCGGCCACAATCCTCGCCGGAAGAGGTATTGCATCAGGCCGTGTATGGATTGCCGGAATGGAACTCGGAAGCCATTCAGAACGCACGCTTTATAGCGAATCCCGGCTGCTATGCGACCAGCGTGATCCTTGCGCTGGCCCCGCTGGTAGCCGAAGGAGCGATCGAGGCCGAACCGATCGTCGTGAATTCCATGTCCGGCGTTTCGGGTGCCGGCAAAAAAGCCTCCATCGAGTATTCGTTCGCGGAAGTGAACGAAAATGTAAAAGCATACCGCCTCGGGGACCATCAGCATATTCCCGAGATGGAAACGGTCCTTGGTGGCTTGGGCGCGCCGGTGAGCCTGACGTTTACGCCGCACCTGATCCCGGTCACGCGTGGAATTTATACAACGATTTGCGCCCGGCTCTCGAGCGATCTTTCGGAATTCGAATTGCAGGGGATCTTTACGAAATATTACGAGACGAAGCCATTCGTTCGATTTCGCGCGGACCGCATCCCCGAAATTCGCCGCACGACCGGAACGAATTTTATCGATTTGTACGCACAGCTCTTGCCGGAGCACCATCAGGTCATGATCATTTCTACGCTCGATAATCTAATGAAAGGCGCGGCCGGCCAGGCGGTCCAGAATATGAACCTCGTTTGCGGGTTCCCGGAAACGGAAGGGTTGTTATGACGGAAATCGCGTATGGTGACGCGGCTATTGGCCATGGCGTTACCGAGATTTTAAATGGGACGGGTGCTCCGGTCCCCGGGACGGCGTTTCACGAAATTGCGGGCGGCGTCACGGCGCCGAATGGGTTCTCGGCGGCCGGAATCTATTGCGGTATTCGCAAAGTAAAAAAAGATATTGCGCTGATTGTAAGCGAAGAGCCGGCTCGCTGCGCGGCTGTTTTTACATTGAATGCTGTGATTGCGGCTCCGCTTGTTGTCGATAAGGAAATTCTGAAAGACGAGCGCACGATAAAAGCGATCGTCGTGAACAGCGGGAATGCGAACGCCTGTACGGGCGAGCAGGGGATGCAGGATGCCTGGCGAATGGTCCGTGAGACGGCTGCGGCGCTCGGTGTTCCGGAACAACAAGTTCTTGTGTCCTCGACCGGCGTCATTGGGCAATACCTGCCGATGGAAAACATCGTAAAAGGCATTCGGGAGCTGCCGTCCAGGCTTTCTCGCTCCGGCGGCTTCGATGCAGCCGAAGCGATCATGACGACGGATACCTATGCGAAAGAGATCGCATTAGATATTGCGTTGCCGACGAACAATGGCACTCCGCATACCGTCCGAATTGGCGGTATCGCCAAAGGCTCCGGCATGATCGCGCCGAATATGGCGACGATGCTGGCCTTTCTTACGACGGATGCAGCTATCGCGCAACCGCTCCTTCAAAACACATTTTCGCGGCTCATCGGTAAATCGTTCAATCGAATTTCCGTCGATGGGGACATGAGCACCAACGACATGGCGGTTATTTTAGCGAACGGCTCGTCCCACGTGCCAGAGCTGACCGCTGGAACGAAAGCATTTGCCGTATTCGAGGAGGCCTTGGAGCATGTTCTCGTTCGGCTGGCGAAAATGATCGCGCGCGACGGTGAGGGAGCGACGAAATTAGTTGAAATTGTCGTCAAAGGCGCTCGGTCGGAATCCGAAGCCATCCGTGCGGCGCAATCGGTCGCCAACAGCAACCTTGTAAAAACCGCGATCCACGGGGCCGATGCCAATTGGGGACGGATTCTGGCTGCCGTTGGATATTCGGGAATCGCATTCGATCCCGCGCGGGTCGAACTCTTTTTCGACGATCTCCCCATTCTTCGGCCGGACTATCAGATCGTCATCGACGAGGTCCGCGCGAAAGAGATTTTCTCGAAAGAAAATATTACGATCACGATCGATCTCCACCAGGGAACGGAAATGGCGAACTTCTGGACCTGCGATCTTTCGAAGGACTACGTGCATATCAACGCCAGTTATCGGAGCTAACCAGTTATCGGAGCTAACCAGTTATCGGAGCTAAGATGAAAGAAACGAATCTACAGACCAAGGAAGAAATTCTTACCAGCGCCCTGCCGTACATCCAGCGGTATGAGGGGACGACCTTCGTGATTAAGTACGGCGGCGCCGCCATGACGGACGAGGCCCTGAAAGAGTCCTTTGCAAAAGATGTGACGCTCCTCAAAAAGATCGGCATTAACGTCGTGATCGTTCATGGCGGCGGAAATGCCGTGACAGACCTTTCGCAAAAACTCGGAATGGAGACCCGCTTCGTGGGTGGGCAGCGATATACCGATACGGCCACGCTCGAAACGGTCGTCATGACACTTGCCGGCAGCGTCAATAAGGAAGTCGTCGCCCTGGTCAATCGCGCGGGCGGAAATGCCGTTGGGCTCTGCGGGATCGATAATAATCTCCTTACCGCGAAAAAATACGCTCCCAAAGGATACGATCTTGGGCTCGTCGGCGAGATCGAGCAGGTCAATGTCGAATGGCTCAATAAACTGATCGCCTCCGGCGTGATGCCGGTCATTGCACCGGTTGGCGTTTCGACCGACGGTCAGATCTATAATATCAATGCCGATATTGCAGCCAGTTCGATCGCCCAGGCCTTGGGCGCGGAAAAACTCTTTTTCCTTACCGACACCGAAGGCGTGCTCTTAGATGGCGAACTCGTTCCCACGCTTACGAATGCACGGGCGCAGCAGCTCATTAAACAGGAAGTGATCACCGGTGGGATGATCCCAAAGGTGAACGCCGCGTTCGAAGCCCTGGCCAATGGGGTGAAAAAAGTTCACTTGATCAACGGCGCGGCCAGGCATTCGCTCCTGCTCGAAATTTTTACGCATGAAGGCGTCGGGACCCAGATCATTCGCGAAGAGAAGGTATTTGGAAACCCGACAAAACCGAAGATCGGATATCGCTCCTCCGATGCGGCGCCGGTCCGAACGCATTCGAAGCACGACCTCCTCGACCTCACCGTGATGACGAAACAGGACGTGGAAGACCTCATGCACCTGACCGATGTCCTGAAGCACACCGATGTCAAACCGCTGACCGGCAAACACGTGACGCTCCTCTTTCAAAAGCCATCGCTACGTACGCGAGTTTCCTTCGAAGTCGCCGTTTCTCAGTTAGGTGCTACGTCGCTCTATCTTGCGAATGAAGGGATCGGGCTCGGGGAGCGCGAACCGGTTGCCGATGTTGCCAAAGTGCTTTCGTCCTACTCCGACTGCATTGTTGCACGGCTCTTCGATCATAATGTCCTGCTCGGCCTTGCTGAACATGCAAGCATTCCGGTTGTGAATGCGCTGACCGACTTTGGACATCCTTGCCAGATCCTTGCGGACCTCTATACCATCCGTCAGCACGGAAAATTGGAACCGGGACTTAAGATTGCCTTTATCGGGGACGGAAATAATGTCGCCCATTCGTGGCTCGAGATGTCGGCAATCTATCCGATGCATTTGGCGATCGCCGCGCCGGCCGGGTACCATCCCGATCCGAAGATCCTCGAGTATGCGAATCAAAGCGGAATCAGTACGATCGAAATCTTAGACGATCCCCGCGTCGCGGCCGATAGCGCGGACGTCATTTATACGGATGTTTGGACGAGCATGGGACAGGAAGCCGAGCAGGTGGCGCGGAAAAAAGCGTTCCACTCCTTCCAGGTGAACAAAGGACTTCTTCAGCTCGCGCATCCGAATGCGCTCATCATGCATTGCCTGCCGGCGCATCGCGGCGAAGAAATCACCGATGAGGCGATCGACTCCAGAAATTCCGTAATTTTCCTACAGGCTGAAAATCGACTTCATGTGCAAAAGGCGATTCTGACCACGCTTCTGGCCTCGCCGGAAGCGAACTTCTTCCAAAAGGAAGAACCCTCATCATTTATTCCATTGAAGCATGACGAAGAACCAGCGACAATTTAGCATTCGTGAGATCATTACCAAGCAGGATGTCGGTTCCCAGGAGGAACTGCAGAAGCTTTTGAAGAAAGCGGGTCATAAAGTCAATCAGGCCACGCTGTCGCGGGATCTCTCGGAAATGGGTGTCACGCGGCGCGCTTCTCCGGAAGGGCCCCGGTATACGATCGGCCAAAACGATGAGGACTCGCGCGTGCGTGCGCTTTTGAGCTATGAAGTCCGTGGCATTTACAGCAACGAATCGATGATCGTCATTAAAACGCTCGCGGGCCGAGCGCACGGCGTTGCCGAACTGATCGACAGCATGGTCTCGCCCTTCGTTTTGGGTACGATCGCCGGCGATAATACGATCTTCATCGCGCCCCGTGCGACGAAAGATATCAAGCGGCTCACGAACGAACTTCGAGCATTTATTACATCCGAGTAACAGTAAGAAAGAAGAAGCAGATGAATACTATGAATGGCTTGGCGGGCCTTCAGGGCGCTCGCATTGCACTTGCATTTTCGGGAGGACTCGATACATCCGTCATCGCTTCCTGGCTGCAGGAAGAATTCGGCGCGGAGATCGTAACGGTCTCCGGAGACCTGGGCCAGGAAAAAGAACTAAAAGGTATTACCGAAAAAGCCTATCAACTTGGCGCGAAAGCGGCGTACCACGTCGATCTTAAAAAACAGTTTGCAGAAGATTTCGTATTCCATGCGCTGAAAGCCGGAGCGCTTTATGAAGGTGTTTATCCGCTGGCGACGGCGCTCGGCCGGCCGTTGCTCGCAAAAGCGCTCGTCGAAATTGCGCGCAAGGAAGAATGCACGGTCGTTGCCCATGGCTGTACCGGAAAAGGGAACGACCAGGTCCGCTTCGATGCCGGAGTCTGGGCCCTCGCTCCGGACCTTCGAGTCATTGCCCCGGTGCGCCACTGGCCGTTCAAATCGCGTGAGGACGAGATCGCGTATTGCGCGGAACGGGGCATTCCGGTTTCGGCGACAAAAGCGAGCCCCTATTCCATCGATGAAAACCTCTGGGGGACCAGCATCGAATGCGGTGTTCTCGAAGATCCTACCGTTGCTCCTCCGGAAGATGCCTACCAGCGGACGGTTTCGCCGGAACAGGCCCCGAATACTCCGGAAGAAATTGCGATCACCTTTAAGCACGGGATTCCCGTTGCGCTCAACGAAGAAGCGATCGGAGCGGTCGATCTCATCACGATGCTCAACCATCTTGCCGGTGCGCACGGGATCGGCCGGCTGGATATGATCGAGAACCGGCTTGTCGGAATTAAATCCCGGGAAATTTACGAAGCGCCCGGCGCGACGCTGCTCCATTTTGCCCATTCCGAACTCGAGCGGATCACGCTCGATAAATGGACCGCCCATGCCAAAGCAAAACTCTCGCAGGACTACGCCGAGCTCGTCTATAACGGGCTTTGGTTCTCGCCCCTCCGAACCGCTTTCGATGCGTTTGTGGACGAAACGCAAACACGCGTCAACGGCATTGTTGTCGTAAAACTGTATAAGGGAACGATGTCTGTTCGCTCCCGGCAGTCGCCGAACTCGTTGTACGATAAGGCGCTCGCGTCTTACACGGCGGAAGACACGTTCGATCACTCGGCCGGCGAAGGCTTTTCCAAGATCTTTTCGCTTCCCCTTCGAACGCTGGCCCGGACCGTGCCTGCGGTCGCGGAACACGAACTCGTGTAAATGGCCGAAACAACTGCATTATGGGGTGGGCGCTTTAAGGAAGCGATGGACGAGATCGCCCATCGCTTTTCCTCGAGTATTGCGTTCGATTCCAAACTTTGGCGGGAGGATATCCAGGGTTCGATCGCCCATGCGCGAATGCTCGGCGAAACGGGAATTATTTCAAGGGAAGAAGCGCATGCGATCGTTCGCGGTCTGGAACAGATCGCTGGCGAGATCGAACGCGGCGAATTCCAGTTCGACGCTTCGATGGAGGACGTTCACCTCGCGATCGAACGGCGGCTCATGGAAAACATTGGCGCGGCGGGCGGAAAGCTCCACACCGGCCGTAGCCGGAACGATCAGGTCGCGACCGACGAGCGGTTGTATCTCAAGCGGGCGGTCCCGGACCTCTCGGAAACGATTACGCTCGTCATGCGCGAGCTACTGAGAAAGAGCGAAGCGTATCCGGATGCGATCATGCCCGGATATACACATCTGCAGCGCGCGCAGCCCATTCTGCTCGCGCACCATTTCCTTGCCTATCTCGAGATGTTCGCTCGGGACCGAGAGCGAATGGAGGACGTGCTTCGCCGCATCGACCGGTCGCCGTTGGGTGCGGCCGCGTTCGCGGGAACTTCGTATCCCATCGACCGGGCGCAGGCGGCCACGGCGCTTGGCTTTCGTTCCGTCCTTTCTAACAGCATCGACGCCGTAAGCGACCGCGATTATTTGATCGAGCTCTCGGCTGCCTGCTCGATCGTCATGATGCACCTGTCGCGGATGGCCGAAGAACTCGTGATCTGGTCCACGCGGGAATTCGGGTTTATTTCGATGTCCGATGCCGTCACGACGGGTTCCAGCATCATGCCGCAAAAAAAGAATCCCGATATGGCGGAACTGATTCGCGGCAACGTGGGCGCTGTCTATGGCACCCTTGTCAATGTCCTGACGACGATGAAAGCACTGCCGCTCGCATATAACCGCGATATGCAGCAGGACAAGCCGCCGATGTTCGAAGCGATCGAGACGACCCGGAATTCGCTCGAAATGATGGCGCTCGTACTTCGCGAAACCGTCTTTCATCCCCATCGCATGGAAGCGGCCGTGCGCCGCGATTATCTCATGGCGACGGAACTTGCCGATTACCTTGCGCGAAAAGGAGTTCCCTTTCGCGAGGCCCATCATATGACCGGCAGCATCGTCGCACACGCAGAAGAGCTCGGACGATCGCTCGAGGAGCTGACCCTGGAAGAGTATCGGACTTTCTCTTCGAAGTTCGATGCGGACGTTTTTTCATATCTTGATCCCCGGAGAAGCCTCGAAGAGAAAAAGTCCCTGGGCAGTACCAATCCTCGAATGGTGCGAGAGGCGATGGAGGCGTGGCGAACGCGTTTGTACTGAGGCCTGGCCAAGCGGGTTTAAAGCTTACGGCGGCCAGCGTACAAAATTACTCGTAAGAGTATCGCGGACGGCCTGATACGCGACCTGACTGAACGTATCGAGATCGAAGACGACCGTTACTCTCGGGAAATGGCCGCCGGTGTCCGATTTAATTCCAAGATCGAACGTTTTGCCCGAAGGGAAATCCGTTTGACGCAGTTGCGCATTGGCAACCGGAATGCCGTCCTTGGTTACCCGAAAATTGAATAGGGCGGTGTTACCGGAGGTCGTGTCGGAAAGCGTTGTCAACACAAGAGGATACGTCGTTTGCGGGGAGGATGAATTCGAGCATGCAAACGATACGGCGACAAGCGCACCGACCAGAAGGGTAAGATAAACTTTGATCATTTCAGAAGGCTAAGATAAATTTTGATCGTCAGGCGGAGAACGATAATGATTTTATCTTCTGCTTGATATCGAGGAGGCGTTGCGCCCGCCCGGGTAAAAACATGACCTCCCGATTTTCGCCATCGATGCGCACCCGCACTCGTTCGACTCCGTTGGTCTCGAGTACACGCTGGACCTCTTCTCCGGCAGCGCCAAAACCGAAGCGGACCCTCGTCGTGGTTTGTATTGCCTCGCTCGATGGCTCCGCGGGCCTTACATCCGTAAGAATGAGATATTTCTCCGCTTTCATATCGATCATAGTGCGCTCGAAAAAGAACGTTCAATCTCGAAAAAGAACGTTTAATAAAGAGCGGAGAGCAAGATTTCGTTCAATCGTATCGCATTATACAAGGACCGGTTTGCGGGCTTCCGAAGCGGCTTTCAGTTCTTCAAGCAAATGTTCCCATAACCAAACATAGGGAAGCACCTGGACCTCCTGCTCGAGATCGATAATTTCGAACGTACCCGTCTTTAGTTTATGGACAATGGGCGCGCCTTCTCGTAAGCAATGCTTATAGGAAAATGAGCGTCTGACCATCAGTCCTAACAGCCGAATGAACAGTGAGCTTTGCTCCGCCATGCTCGCCGTGAGATAACGGTTTCGGTATTGTACGAGGCCTTCATAGAGATCGAAGATCCGGTTGAAATCTCGCGTTTCGATACAATGAATGATCTGGGCGATACGGAGCAAAACATTCATGCCCTCTTTGTCCCGGCGGGAGTGTGGCACTTTGCGTTCGAGGAGTTCATAATTGAATTTTAGCGGCGTCGTCTTTGGATCGTAGTCCGGTGTCGTCTTTAGTGCATAATTCAAATAGAAGGTAAAGATCTCCCAGTGCTCGTGCCACAATTCCGATTGAAGCGCAAAGCGCTCGTGAGATGTGACGTTCCGTAAGAGTTCCTTGGCGTCTGCAAAACGGAACGTGTTCATATAAAGGAGGAACTTCGATTCCGAAAATGCAAACCAATTGTTCGAACCCGGATTATAATATTCGTCGCATTCCTCCGCCGCGTGTTCGGCTTGCTCGAAATTATGGACGCCAAGATAGCTTTGTAACTGATAATACCAAAAATCGGCCTTCCGCTCTCTTTGCAGGAGGTGCGGCGATCCATCTAAAAACGAAAGTCCCTGCCGGGCTCGCTCCAGCGTTTGCGAGTGCACACCGGAAGCGACGGACGCCGCTACGCCGATGCGATAATAATTCAGTTGAAAGGCATAAGAACTTCCTCCCAATAATGCTTCCAGGTCCGTATAGTATTTTTCTAATTCTTCCGCATACTTCTTTCTTCCGCCCCGTTGGCGATTAAAAATCATTATTAATTGGTCCAAATATTCTGAGGATAATAATTCATTCGAATACGATCTTAAAAGGTCTTTCGTTAAGGCGTTGTATACTCTATACACTTTCTTTTTTCCAGCATTTCCCGCCATCAGCCGAAGCTGTCGCGCCATGGAAAGAGAAATTTCAGTAAGGGAATATTTCGTCGCAAGCTCCAAATTCCTTTCGGCGATTCGTTTTGCGATCTTGTCGCCGCCCAGTGCGATCAAAATATGGACGGTGAAGGCCCGTTTATGCGCCGTGTAGAGTGCCTGAGCGGATTCCGAGAAGCCGGCCCGCTTCCAATTCAGGTGAAGCAGGGTATTCATCATTCGGACCTTGAGGCGGCTTTTAAGCGTCATGTATTTCGCGGCCGTCGGACGCGTTTGATACAAGGTCTCCGCGGCTTCGAAATCGTCCCCGAATACTCCTTTTCGAATTCCATCATAGAGACGGTATTCCATGCTCTCTTTTCGAGCGCGGAATTCGTTATCCATCGTCTCGACCCGCCGTTCGTTGAAGCGCTCGAGAATTCGGATGATTTCGGAGAAGTATTTCATGTAGTCTGAAGGGCTGTAGGCCAACTTATGTTTTTAAGTGGAAATTCCATGAGAGCTAAATAGATATGGTCGCCCAACACATAGCTAATTGTGCCCCATTTGCTTTAAATTCGTGGATTTAAACATGATTTTACCATTTTTTACCACATTTATACTTTTTCAACATTAATTTAGTTTTCTAATAGAAGCTTAAGAAAGTATAGAAATAAAATTATTTATTTCCAAGCGTCTTATCCATCGGTGGAATACCACCTTTGTTGCAGTTCACCTGCATTAGCTCTGTGGGTGAACCTATCCCGAAGCTTATAAATGGCGAAGTTCTTGGGCCTTGGTATAAGCGTAACGGGCAAAATATAACCGGACATAATAGCTACTTCCGTCTGGTTTGCAGTGAACGCCGCCTACGCGAAAGGCCGGTGGTTTGCATCCTTGTAGTGCATAATACTTGCACTCGTTTGCGATTTTGTGGTGCGATAGCTCGAACGATGCGAAACGTTCGATTTTGTTGCAAAACCCTGATTCCATTTAAAATCCGCCCCGATTTTGGTGCGGACATGGCTGTTTTTTACCCCTAAAAATTGTCCGTGCATTTTTAAGGCGGCTCCGCCTGAGCTGAAGAAGGCCTTTGCGATGGCTTCCATGCTCGAAGATGAGCAAGTTTACCATAGCTACTTCCCAAATTCACGAAAACGATACCATTGAAAATGAAACGCTCTAATAAGCTTACAGCCCTTCTGGCGACCCTTGTGATAGGCTTTATTTCGATCTACGCGACGAACATCACGTTCCAGAGCACGAGCTATCTGCAAAATCAGATCACGATCACGCTGAATATGCAGTCGGGCGCGCAGATCCCGGTTACGATGGCACCAGGCCAAACGGTACCCACTCAAATTAATAACGATAACGTTGTTGGTACGACCATTTATGGCCAATTCGATCCGGCCGGTGCGAATGCTGTGATCCAGTGCCCCGATGGAAGCACGATCACTCAGATGTGGCAAATGGCGGGCGGCACTGCCGTTGGTTGCAGCGAATGGCCAGGCGCCGGTACGGTCAGCTAAAGTTTGAGATGGGCTAAAAACCCATCGAGAATCGGCGAAGCCGAAAAAATTGAAAAAAAAACTTCACGCCATGTTGCGTGCGGTGTGAGGTTTTACTGAAAATTGAGAAATATTTTCTGCCACAAAGCATCACTTTGTGACACGGGCGCTCGCGCGTGCAGTAGCCTGTAAGTCATTGTGGCATAAAGATTTAGCCTCTGTTTTAGAGAGGCTTTCCGGAGGTCGTCCATGAAAATGGGCGGCCTCGTTGTGTTTTATTTCCAGTCCTGAAGCCGTAAGAAAATCAAGTCACGCGATTTAGTCTAACCCATCGTTTCCCCGTAATTTTGTCAGCGAAACAAGCAACAGGGATTCGCAAACCGAATCTCTCGAGTGAGCGAAGCCCGATGCTTTTTCGATGAGAAAGACAATGATACGACCGATTAGGAATGGAGACGATGGAATGATGCCGCTGCCGCTGGTATTCGAAGAGCTGCGGCTTAAGGCATATCGGCCGCCGCCGGCGGCGGATGGCGGGCCGCATTTTATGTTCGATGGTAATGTGCTCACGCACCTCGAATTCAAGTATTTTCTTGCAAATGTGCAGGAACCGGTGATCGTCGCCGGAGGGGCTGCCGAGGAGCCGAATCTCGTCCATCTCTTCGATTCTTACGATGCCTTCGAATCCTGGGGCGTCGGGACCCATTTCGCCCGGCAGTTCAACCGGATCGACGAAATGATCCATGTGAACCGGAATTCCGATGAACGCCAGGCTGGCGTTGGGATCATCTCTAATGTGTCCATGGAAAACAACATGTTAGAGCCAGCGGTTTGGAGCGGCGCCCCGACGGTCGCATCGCTCTTTGAGGGACGGGATTTCCGAGGACGGGAAATAAATCTTGGGACCGGAGTCGTCAGTGACTTAGGCGACCTTGAATTTTCCGCCGTCATGAGTTCCGTTCGAGTGCGCGGAGTTCTTATGCTTGCCGATCGGGTGAATTTCAATGGATATCGCTTCTACATTACGGGACATCCGTTTATCGAGGTTCCCGATATGAAGCGATGGGGATTCGATAAAGCGGCTCGATCCGCCGTATTGATCTAAAACGTTTTCGTGAAGCAACAACTAAAAATATCGCAACGATTATCGCAACCAAACCCGGAAGGTCCTGGACCTTCTGGATCGGGTGCTCGCACACCCGCGCGAATGAGCAATCATTCGCCTCTTTTCACTCACCGTGCGCTTCCAATTTGCCCGGAAGCGCACACGATTTGCAACAAAACTAACGGGATGATCACACATCCTTAACGCAACCAAACCGCGGGTGATCGCACACTCGTGGAAACGGACCTTCGCAAGTCCGTTTTAACTCTCACCAAAGAAACCCTCGGCGACCCAAGTGCCGAGGGTTTTTCTTTTTTATACCTCTTTTTTGTTATTTGCGCAAAAAATGAACTTCTGTTTCCAAAAAATTGTATTTTTTTGCTGAATTCTTAGCGAATAATAAGAAAATGGCAGAAACTCAGGGAGAACGTTTGCGCAGAATGCGCGAAGAACGTGGTATTAAACAGGGATATCTCGCTCAGACCGCGAAAATCACGCAAGCTCATTTAAGCCGGATCGAGAATGACGAGTCCGGCGTCACCGATCATACTTTGAAAAAGATCGCCGAGGCAATGGGCGTGAATTTCGAAGACCTCGTTGTCCGAAAAGATCCGTCCAAAGGACCCGGCGTTTTAAGTATCGATGATGTTCTAAAGAGCGAATCGGCCATGATCCGGTTTTTGAACGGCGAGCGTCCCGATAAGGAAACCTACGAATGGGTCCGCCGCTCGCTCTCTGTCATTCGCGCGGAAGTCCGCCGCCGAAACGATGCCTTGAAAGGGCTTTATTAATACAGATTTGCAGTTCGCGATCGAAAAGCAACGATCGGGACTCTACGGCGATTTAAGAGCAGGGGTTCTCCCGATCTGGCTGTTCCTCGGCTGAACTATCGAAGCGAGCCATCCGTGGCGATCGGCGCTTCGTCCTCCAAAACTTTTCCTGCCCGGCTCATTGCGCTGCCATATTTCCCAACGGCCGGGATGAGCGTGGCGACCTTGCCAAGTCCGGATGGAGGCATGTTGTTATAGAGCGTCTCATAGTGACCGTCCGGGATGAGGTACGTCTCATGCCAGATCCCAACATCGCCATTGGAACTTACCTTTTTGTTGAACTTTACCCAGGCCGGGAAATGCCTGGAGTCGCGGCTCCGGGAATAGGCCACGAGATGATCGAAGCTGCGCCAGTATTGGACGAGCCAAAAACCCGCCTGCCGTGCGCCGAGAAATCCGGAGTCCGGGTTCTTCGAAAGTTCCATGATCATCTTCGGCATGGCGATGAAAACCGGAAACCACTTATGGACCTTCCAGATCTTATTGATCCGCATGCCGATGATGAAGATGACGAAATCGCCTTCGATCTTCGCATGCATTCTCCTTTTGATGACTTTCGACATACACAATTCCCAATGATTAGAAAACCGATTTCTATTGCGTCAGCGTCTTCGCCTTCTCGACCGCCTCCTCGATCGTTCCCACCATATAGAACGCATTCTCCGGGAGGTGATCGTATTCGCCGGCCAGGACGGCCTTGAAGCTGCGGATCGTGTCCTCGAGCTTCACATAGCGGCCCTGGAGACCCGTAAACTGTTCGGCGACGAAGAACGGCTGCGATAGGAACCTTTGAACGCGGCGCGCGCGGTTGACGACCACTTTGTCCTCGTCCGAAAGTTCGTCCATCCCGAGGATGTTGATGATGTCCTGAAGGTCTTTATACTGCTGCAGAATGCGCTGCACGCCACGGGCGACTTCATAATGTTCGTCCCCGACGACCTCCGGGGTGAGAATGCGGCTCGTCGAATCGAGGGGATCGACGGCCGGATAAATTCCCAGCTCCGAGATCTGGCGCGAAAGGACCGTCGTTGCGTCTAAGTGCGCGAATGCGGCCGCCGGCGCGGGATCGGTAAGATCGTCAGCCGGAACGTAGATCGCCTGCACCGACGTGATAGAACCCTTCTTTGTCGAAGTGATCCGCTCCTGGAGTCCACCCATTTCCGTTGCAAGGGTCGGTTGGTAACCGACGGCGCTCGGCATACGACCGAGCAGGGCGGACACTTCGGAACCCGCCTGCGTAAACCGGAAAATATTGTCGATGAAGAGCAGCACGTCCTTGCCTTCGACATCGCGGAAGTACTCCGCGAACGTAAGGGCCGTGAGGCCGACGCGCTGGCGTGCTCCGGGGGGTTCGTTCATCTGGCCGAAGACGAGCACGGTTTTATCGAGCACGCCGCCTTCGGACATTTCAAGATAAAGATCGTTCCCTTCGCGGGTCCGCTCGCCGACGCCGCCGAAGACCGAATATCCGCCATGGTGCATCGCGATATTATGGATCAACTCCATAATCACGACCGTTTTTCCGACGCCGGCACCGCCGAAGAGTCCCGTCTTACCACCCTTCGAATAGGGTTCGAGGAGATCGATGACCTTAATTCCGGTCTCGAGAATTTCGGACTGCGTGGTGAGATTCTCGAAGTCCGGAGCATCGCGATGGATCGGCCACGAATATTCGCTTTTGATCTGCTCCCCGCCGTCAATCGTTTGTCCGATCACGTTAATGAGGCGGCCAAGAGAATTCGGTCCGACCGGAACGGAGATCGGAGCACCGGTATCGATCGCCTTCATGCCGCGCACCAGGCCGTCGGTCATGTCCATTGCTACAGCCCGGACCCGGTCCTCACCTAAATGCTGCTGGACTTCGCAGATGAGCTCATCGTCCTGCCCTTCGAGATTTTTACGAGGGATCCTCAGCGCATTCAGGATGGCCGGCAGTTTCCCGCTCGCAAAATCGACATCTACAACGGGACCAATGATTTGTACGATCTCTCCTTCGTTCATTCGAAATTCTATCTATTATTTTGGCTATTTTGGCGAAATTACTTTGGACTTCGACCTCGGTACTCCTTACTCGATACCGGGTGCTCCAAGGTTGCGCCGCTTAACGCTCCGGAGCGAACTCCCGTTCTAATATTCGAAGCTGCAATAACTCAAAAAGCGAGCGTTCATCGAACGAGAAAAACCCACTATTTTGAATCGATTCCCACAAAGAAGTAGGTGTCGCCAGTTCTTAGTTTGGGCTCGTCGCAACCTTCCTTGTTGAGACCGTAGAAGATAAAAGATTTCAGAGCGTAGGAAATAAAAAAGCGGGCACACCGCTTGTTTTTCTCGTCAATATGGCAGACATCGTGACCCATGAGTTTCGATTCGGTTGAAGAAAGCGTAAGCGAAGGCCTTGCAAGCAGTTGGGTAGGGACCGCGCTCAAAAAAACGTTTCTTTCGCTCCGGCACAGGAATTTTCTTTTATTCTTTATCGGTCAGTCGATCTCGAACACCGGGAACTGGCTGACGAACGTCGCGCTCATCCTGCTCGTCCTCAAGCTCACCGGCAGTGGAGTGGCGATCGGCGTGCTTTCGGCCTGCCAGTACGGTCCGATTCTATTACTTTCCGCCTGGGCCGGTGCGATTGCGGACCGTTCCGATAAACGCAAACTGCTGTTCGTCACACAGGCGCTGGAAATGTCGCAGTCGGTGGCGCTTGCTGTCGTCGCCTTTCAGCCGCATCCCTCGCTCGTTGTGCTATATGCCCTGGCTGTTTGCGGAGGAATGTTCCTTGCCTTCGATAATCCGCTCCGCCGTTCGTTCGTGACGGAGATGGTCCCACGCAAGGACATTCCGAATGCGGTGGTGCTCTATAGTATCATTGTAAACATCTCGCGTATTTTCGGTCCGGCCCTGGCGGGCCTGCTCGTGCTCACGATGGGCTTCGGCTGGTGCTTTACGATCGATGCGATCACGTATAGTGCCGTAATTCTCTGCCTGTTCATGATGCGGCCCAAAGAACTATACCGCGGGACTCCGAAGTCCCGAGAAAAAGGCGATGTGCGTGCCGGGCTGCGTTATGTTACGCAAAACCGCATTCTCTGGGTGAGCTTTGTGATGCTCATCGTCGTCCAGGTCTTTTCCTACAACTTCACCGTAACGCTGCCGCTCTTCGTTACCGATTCCCTGCACGAATCGGGAAGCATGTTCACGCTGCTCTATTCGCTGTTCGGAGCGGGCGCGGTCGTGAGCGCGCTGCTGGTGGCGCATCGGAACCTCGTCCGCATGGCGCATATTCTCTGGGGAGCGCTGGCGCTGGGCGGCGCGATGCTCGTGCTTTCTTTCGTTCCCAACGCGGGGTTTGCCATGCCGGCCGTGTTCCTGGTCGGCATGGGAAGCATTTTATATCTTACGGCGACGACGGCCATCGTGCAGACCGAGTCCGAGCGGGAAATGCACGGCCGCGTGCTCGCATTGCAGACCGTCATCCTCGGAGGTTCGTCGTTGATTGGCGGGCCGCTCTTAGGGTGGGTCGCGGATGCCATGGGCGGACGCGCCCCGATGATCATCGGGGCGGTTGCAGCGATCGCATCGGCGGTGTTCGGATATTATGCCTGCCGGCATCACTGGCAGGGCGTTGCGGCCCACGTGTGAACGCTTGAACGAGCTTCGTGTGTCTCCGCGTCCGTCGCGTGAGAGATGCAGATCGCAGGTCCGCGTTGCTCCGCACTTCGCGTGACGTCGCGAAGGCAATTTCTCTTCGTATATTAGGGCCGGTTTTGAAAATGTTGTTCCATCTTATAGAAAACAAGCCTATGAAACATCGACCCACACTTCGCCTGGCCCTTCTCAGTGTTGCTTTGGGATTTCTTGCTATGCCCGGATGCGGCAAAAAGAGCGATACCGCCCAGGACCAAACCCAGACGCCGAACGCAAACAACGTTGCTCAGCAAATGACGAATGCCATGGGAGGCAACGGAGCCGCGCACAAATCGGCTGTGCATGCCGTCCCTTCGACGACGCTCTCCGGGCTGTTGCCTGACGTTGGCGGATTTACGGCACACGATCCGAGCACATCGAGCGCGAATTTCAACGGCATCGAATGGTCCGTCGCCTCGCGGGAATTCGATAACGGGCCAAAGCATATCAAGATCACGCTTGCCGATTATAATTATGCCGAAGGGCTAACTGCGGCATATACGATGCTCGCGAATTATAGCATGGAAGATGAAAACCAGATCCAGCATGGAGAAAAATTCGGCGATTATCCGGGTTGGATCGAGTGGCACAAAAAATCGAATGACGGACAAATCGGCGTGATCGTTAAAGATCGGATCTACCTCGTTGTCGAAGGTTCCGGTGGCGTCACGCTGGACGATCTTCGCGCCGTCGTCGGCAAAATCAATTTGGACGGCGTTGCGCGGGCGGCAAGTTAAAAAAGATGCGTAAAAAAAATGGGATGCGCGAACCGCATCCCATTTTTTATGTATTTAATTTTAGTTCCTAGGCGCCGGTTGCAGAATCGCGAAGACTCCGCCTTGCGGATCGGCGCAGGTTGCGAACCGGCCGACGGTCTCGATGTCCTGCGGTCCCATCAGGACCTGGCCGCCCAGCGATTTTATTTTTTCGCACGTCGCATCGCAATCGTCGACGGCGAAATAGACGGTCCAGTTCGGAGGTACCGGTCCCCAGGAAGGATCGATAGGGAACATGCCGCCGACTTGCGTATCGCCATGTTTGAAAATATTATAGACCATTCCGTCCATTGGGAACTGTTCTACGTTCCAGCCGAGCAGATTTTTATAAAACGATCCGGCGGCCGAGGTGTCTTTGGTCAGGAGTTCGTTCCAGCACACGGAACCGGCGTCCATCGTTAACTCTGCGCCTTTATGTTCCTTCGGCTGCCAGAGAAAAACGAACGCCCCGGCCGGGTCCTGGACGGCCGACATGCGGCCGGCTTCCATGACATCGAACGGCGGCATCGCGACCGTGCCGCCGAGGGTCGCCGCTTTGTTCGTAACGGCATCGACGTTTTCGACGGCAACGTAGGAATTCCAGTGCGGGGGGACGTTCTCCTGTCCGGGAGGCGTACCGCCGATCGCGGCGACGGTCTTACCGTTTTTTTGCATCATGCTATATGTCCCGCCGCCTTCGAGCGGAATTTCATTTACAGTCCATCCAAAGAGAGCCGAATAAAATTGTTTAGCGGCGTTCGGGTCCTTCGCGTTGAAATCGACCCAGCAAAAAGTGCCGGGTTTGTGTGCGGTCATGCTTGGCATAGGATTCTGAAAGTTAGTTACGATAAAAAAGATTGAAGTGCAGTATAGACACGGCTCATGCACGAAGAATTTCTTGATGAGTTTAGTGAAATTGTTAAATTCGAGAGGAATTCCGGCACTGGTTCCTCAAGATTTGGCGTTACTCGACCGTGAGCCTTCAGCCGATCCAGTCCAACGTCATTCCCGGTGCCCGCAGTGCGCGTTTATACCTCAAGAGTTTTTCGGACCTGTATGAAAAGCTCTCTCCGAAAGGGCTTATTCCGCCGCAGGCCCTCGATCTCGAAGAAGCGCTGTTAGGCGCGATGATGATCGATAAAGCGTCCGCCAATCGCGCCGTGGAGATCCTGGGCGATCGCTCGATCGATGACTCGCCGTTTTATCGCGACGCGCATACGCTCATCTACCGCTCGATGATCGCGCTCGATAATCGTTCCGAGCCGATCGACCTGCTCACGGTCAAGAATCAGCTTGCCGCCGACGGGAAGCTGGAAGAGATCGGTGGGCCGGGGTACCTGGTGGAGCTCACGTCGAAAGTCGTGACGACGGTCAACGTCGAAAGCTATGCGCGCATTGTTCTCGAAAAATATATTGCCCGCGAGCTGATCCGCATCTGCGAAGAAATAAAACTTCGCGCCTTCGAAGGGGAACTCGATACCTTTAATCTGCTCGACGAAGCCGAAGCCTTTCTCTTCGAGCTTTCGGAAACACGGCATCGCAAAAGTGCACAGCCGATTAAGCACCTCGCCTTCGATACGATGAAAATGCTGGACAAGATTAAGGACCAGCACAACGGGCTCACGGGCGTCACGACTGGCCTCCTCGATCTCGATCAGCTCACGAGTGGCTGGCAGAACAGCGATCTCGTGATCCTTGCCGCGCGGCCCTCGCAGGGGAAAACCGCCCTTGCGCTCAGTTTTGCACGCAATGCCGCGATGCCGGTGCAGGCCGCTCCAAAAGTTCCGGTCGCGATCTTCTCGCTCGAAATGGGCGCGATGCAACTCGTGCTCCGTATGCTCTGTGCGGAAGCGCGAGTCGATATGCAGCGGGCCCGCAAAGGCCAGATGAACGACGAAGAATGGCGACGCATGTCCATGACGATCGGCCGCCTTTCCGACGCCCCGATTTTTATCGACGATACGCCGGCCATCACGCCGCTGGAAATTCGTGCCAAGGCCCGACGCCTCAAAGCGAGAAATAATATTGGGTTGATCATCGTCGATTATTTGCAGCTCATGAGTGCGGGAAAGTCGATGGAATCGCGGGAGCGAGAAATTTCGATGATCTCCCGCTCGCTGAAAGCGTTAGCGAAGGAACTAAATATTCCCGTGATCGCGCTCTCGCAGTTGAACCGTTCCGTCGAAAGCCGGAACGATCGCCGGCCGCTGCTCAGCGACCTTCGGGAGTCCGGTGCCATCGAGCAGGACGCGGACGTCGTCCTGTTTATTTACCGTGCCGAAACGTACGGCCTCGAGAACACGGTCGTGCGCGGCGAAACGGTTCCCTCGGCCGGCGTAGCGGAAATTATCATCGGGAAGCAGCGTAACGGTCCGGTTGGCGAGGTCGCGGCACAGTTCCAAAAGCAATTCGGCCGTTTCGAGAATTATGCGAACTGGCCCGAATTCGAAGCCTTGCCCGAAGCCGTTGGCGGTGAGCCGGCATTTTAACAAGTCCTTAATGCTCGGTCCGGAGTGCGTAGTATTTTTGAATCTCCATGTCTAACGATACTCCGCACTCCGCACGTAGCACGCCGCACGCGTTGATTGTTCTCTCCGCGCCGTCCGGCGCCGGTAAAACGACGATCGCGCACGAGATCCTTGCGCGGCATCCGGCGGAAGTGATCTTCAGCGTCAGCGCCACGACGCGTGCGATGCGCCCGGGCGAACGCGATGGGATCGATTATTATTTCGTTTCTCGGGAAAAATTCGAGCAATTGATCTCCGAAGGCGCGCTGATCGAATACGAATCGATCTTCGGGAATTATTACGGTACGCCGAACAGCGAAGTCGAGCGTGCGCGGCAAATGGGAAAAAGCCTGTTGTTCGATATCGATGTCAAAGGCGGTCTTTCGATCCGGCGCCAGTTTCCCAGGGAGTCTCTTCTCATTTTTATCGCTCCGCCGGATCTGAAAACGCTCGAAGCGCGGCTCCGCGCGCGAAAGACTGAATCGGAATCGACGGTCCAGCGGCGCCTCGAGCGCGCGCAGATGGAAATGAGCATGGCGGGCGAATACGACTATGTCGTCGTCAATGACGATCTGGAGCGGGCCATTCAGGAAGTCGAAGGCATCATTTTCGGCCACGGCCGCGATTGAACCGAACCAGGGAATCGGGCGTTTGACGCGATTCTACAGAAGAATTTTACGATTATGCCTGCAAAATCCGAAAAAGCTGTCGATAAGCAACACGTCAGTATTACCCCCGTCAATCTCGAAATGATGGCCAGAAAGGGCGATTCGCTCTATCAGGCGGTCGCCATTATGGCCCGCCGCGCCCGCCAGATCAATGACGAGATCAAGACCGAATACCAGGCGCGCATTTCGACCCTTGTTCCGGTTGAGCTCGATGAGGACGAAGAATACGAAGCCCCGAACTTCGACCAGCTTAAAATTTCTCTCGAAATCGATAAATTAGGAAAGCCGACCCTCGAAGCGTTGGACGAATTCACTCACGATAAACTCGAATTCCGATTCCGCGAGACCGAAAGCCTGTAAAGAATTTTTTCATAGCTTTATACGCCATGGCTCCCACTTCGGAGCCATTTTTTTTATCCGGAGCCCCTTCTTTTGCGCCACCCTGTTCGTGCGCAATTTTTTTGCGGGCCTAATTTTTTTTGTAATTTTGTGCAGATTCGTAATTCTTGTCTTTGTAAATAATTTCCATGGGAGCTCAAATGAAAGCCTTTGTCGTATCGGCGATTGCGTCGCTATTGTTTTTTTTCGTAACTCCGGTTTCTGCACAACGCTCGTTGGGAGCACAGAACTTCATTCTCGATGATGGCGCCGGCCATACGATCACCCTCCAAACGCCCGCGGGCGGCTGGACAGGAAATATTCCATTTCTCATTCCCATTCCGCCCACCGGCAATCCTCCGGCGGGATTCGTCCACATCGGTACTACGCTGGGGCAAATCCTGGAATGGAATCCCGCCGATGGTGTCCAGGGCGCGTGGGATGCGACGACCATCACGGCGCTCGGTGGCATTACCGGCAGTGGCACAAACGGCACGATCCCAAAGTGGACCGGAAGTTCAACGCAGAGCAATTCCGCCCTCACCGATGACGGAACGACGCTCTCCTACGGCGGCACGCATATCAATAGCACGACCGATTACGAGGTCGGCACCACGAAGGTACTTGGCTACGATGCTACGAATACGAATCTGACGGTCGGAGATGGAATGACCGTTAACACGAGTGGAGTGGACAACACGACCACTGGAATGCAGGCAATGACTGCAAATACGACCGGCTCGCACAACACCGTCTCCGGGTTCCACGCCATGAATGCGAACACGGTTGGCCAGGATAATTCGGCCTTTGGCTATCAGGCCATGAATGCAAATACCTCCGGCGGGCAAAACGCCGCCATCGGATATCAGACTCTGAAATTAAATACGACCGGCACCGCTAACGTTGCCCTCGGCTGGCAAGCGTTATCGGCCAATAGCACTGCCGATTACAATACTGCCCTTGGATGGCGTTCGTTGCTCGGAAACACGACGGGCGCCAGCAATACCGCGGTCGGGGAATCATCGCTAAGCTCCAACACGACCGGGGCCGGGAATACAGCAGTGGGGGCCGGTAGCCTCTTCGGGAATTTGACCGGTTCCAATAACACCGCCCTCGGTAGTAACACCGCGGTCGGATCGGGCGCACTGACCAACACCACCGCCATCGGTGCTGGCGCCGTCGTCAATGCCAGCAACACCGTCCAGCTTGGCAATAGCAGCGTCACGGCCGTCAACACCAGCGGCGCCTATCAGATCGGAGGCTCGACGGTTCTCAACAATCCGGGAACGAATAATATTTTTGTCGGAGTCAGCGCGGGTACGAACAATACGAGTGGCCAGCAGAACGTTTTCGTTGGGTCGAATGCGGGAACGAATAATTTAAACGGCTCCGGAAATATCTCGATCGGGTATTATGCGGGACATACGAACACTGCTGGATTTACGAACACGCTCATCGGATTTCAGGCGGGGCAGATTGTAACGGCCTCCGATAACACGTTTATTGGATCGTACTCCGGCAATGCTGCCACGAGCGGAGCCGATAACGTCGGCCTTGGCCGCTCTGCCGGTTCCACGATCACGACCGGTTCTTCGAACCTCTGCCTCGGATATTTGACCGGGCAGAGCATGACGACCGAAAGCAACAATACCTTTGTCGGAGCTTCTGCAAACGGCACGCCCGGCATTACAAACGCCACCGCCCTCGGTAACGGCGCGGCCGTTGCAGCCAGCAATACTATCCAGCTTGGCAATAACAGCGTCACGGCCGTCAATACCAGCGGGGCCTATCAGATCGGAGGATCGACCGTCTTGAACGATCCCGGCACGCAAAACATCTTTGTAGGCGCTGGGGCGGGAGGCGCAAATACGAACGGCGCCAGCAATACGGCCACCGGCGCCAATGCACTGCAGAATAACACAACGGCCACCCAAAACACAGCGATGGGAGCCGGTGCATTAGCCACCCAGTCCTTTAATAATGGGGGCGTAGCATGGCCGAGCAATAACGTGGCGGTTGGATATAATGCGCTACATTCCAACCAGCCCACGAATACGACCAATGGCATAAATAATACCGCTATCGGTATGCTGGCGCTCACGACCAACACGACCGGCTACTACAACACGGCCACCGGAGTCCAGGCGCTGAACTCCAACACGACCGGCACTCGTAACGTGGCGAGCGGAGGGAATGCGCTCGTCTCCAACACCAGCGGCTTTAACAATACGGCGAGCGGAACGAATGCGCTTGCTTCCAACACGACCGGCGATGATCTGACGATGATCGGCTTCGGTGCCGACGTCAGCGTGGACGGCCTTACGAACGCCACCGCCCTCGGAAGCGGCGCGACCGTCGGGACGAGCAATACCGTCCAGCTTGGCAATAGCAGCGTAGTGGGCCTCGCTACGGCCGGACGCGTGGTCAGCCAGGCGACCCGCGGCGC